>JFJP01001778.1_pt1 | contig 32671 bp, 28 predicted proteins | sample 431651 | NCBI WGS metagenome assembly JFJP01 (sample SAMN02602958, study PRJNA72255) | Microbial mat metagenome, whole genome shotgun sequencing project. | biome: fresh water; feature: sink hole; material: water; isolation source: purple microbial (photo- and chemosynthetic) mats found in... | reverse complement strand
GCCGTGGCTGCGGCCTATGCCATGATTCTGGGTATCGATGCACTGCTCGACATGGGCCGTACCTCCCTGAACGTCACGGGTGACATCGCCGGTAGCGCGATTGTTGCCAAGACCGAGGGTGAACTCGATCTTGAGCTGTGGAAGTAAGCTTTATCTGGGTTCAGCACTCCCGTAATAAGCACCTGGCGTCAAATAAGTGCTGAACAACTCTCCGCAAAGCAGGAAAACAGCCTCGGAATTCGAGGCTGTTTTTTTCAAGCCATGACTTCCGGTGAGTTTTCATCGCCACGCTTCCAACAATCCTTTCATACCTCCAGCATGTTCATTCGCCATCCACTGCGCCTTGCTCTGCTGTTAGTGAGCCTGGTAATCCTGGTTAGCGGAGTATCCTTCTCCGCATACCGGATCAGCCAGCGCATGGCGCTCGCCGAACTCCAGGCCACCGGTCGGCATCGTCTGGATCTTTACGCGGCCAGTCTAGAACGGGAAATCGGTAAATACGCTTACTTCCCGGCCACCCTGGGGCTTGAACGCGATGTGCTTGACCTCCTCGCCCACGGCAGCGATAGCAAATTGATCGGAAAATCAAACAACTATCTGGAGCAACTCAACGAACGTGCCGGAACCCTGGCCATTTACGTCATGGACAACAAGGGCCAGGTTTTGGCCTCGAGCAACTGGCGACGGACCGACAGTTATGTCGGCGAAGACCTTTCTTTCCGCCCCTACTTCCGCGAGGCCATGGAAACCGGCAGCGGCCGCTTCTTTGGTATCGGCACGACCCGCAGCGAGCCTGGTTACTACCTGTCTTCGGCACTGGCCGCCGAAGGCCACATTCTTGGCGTGGCCATTGTCAAGGTCAGCCTCGAACAACTGGAAAAATCCTGGAGCACCGTCGAAGCGCCCGTCCTGGTCGCTGACGAAAACGGGGTAGTCATCCTGAGTTCGGTTCCTGACTGGAAATTCACCTCCCTGCGCCCACTCGACGAGAAAACCCGGTCTGTCTTCGACCGTACACAGCAATATAACCGCCGCGCCTTGCAACCCTTGGGTGTGATAGAAATCGCCAGCCTCAACCACGGTGCCCGCCTAGTTCGGCTGGCCAAGGAAAAACAGGAAATGGTCTCGCCCTACCCGGTAGCCGGACAATTCATGGCTCAATCCCAACCGCTCCTAGGTACACCGTGGTCCCTGACCGTCTTTTCACACCTCGATCAGGTTGATGATCTGAGCATCAGCCGGGCTGCCGTGGCCGGCATCACCACCATACTGCTGTGCATCCTGGCGATGATGATCAAGCAACGCCGGCGTCACCTGAGTGACCGCCTGATGGCGCGTGAGGCTCTGCAGAAAGCTCATGACGAACTCGAACGTAAGGTCGAGGCGCGTACCGTCGATCTCTCTGCGACCAATCAGAAGCTTCAGGACGAGGTTGCCGAACGGGTCCGTGCCGAACGCACCCTGCGCGCCGCCCAGGATGAACTGATTCAGGCCGGGAAACTGGCGGTGATCGGACGGCTTTCAGCCGGCATCGCGCACGAACTCAACCAACCTTTGGCGGCTTTGCGTACGCTTTCCGACAATGCCACCCGCTTTCTCGACCGCGGCGACGAACCGACCGCCCGTTCCAACCTCGAACGCATCGCCCAACTCGTCGATCGCATGGGATTGATCACCGGCCAGCTCAAGGCTTTCGCCCACAAATCCAGCGGCCTGCCGAAGCCGGTCGACCTCCGCCAGGTGGTGGCCAATGCCACCGCCCTCCTCGACCAGCGGCTGGGTACCACGAACGCCCGGATCACCACGGTCTTTCCCGAGCAAGCCCTTTCCGCGCTGTGCGATGCCAACCGGCTTGAGCAGGTCGTGGTCAACCTGATCGGCAACGCCCTCGATGCCATGAGCGACCAGGCATGCCCCAGCGTGAACATCAGTGGCGCGGTATGCGGCCAAATGGCACGCCTGGAGGTGCGCGACCACGGTGAGGGGCTGAGTCCCGAAGCCCAATCCCGGCTGTTCGAGCCCTTCTTCACGACCAAGGAAGCCGGGGTCGGACTCGGACTCGGCCTCGCGATTTCGGCGGGTATCGTCAGTGATTTCGGTGGTACTCTTAACGGGGCCAATCACCCTGAAGGAGGTGCCCTATTCACCCTGGAAATCCCCCTCGCCGCGGAAACGCCTGTACCATGACCGAATCGCTAAAAGTCCTGATCATCGAAGACGACCCGGATGTCCGTCTGGGCTGCGAACAGGCGCTGCAACTCGAAGGCATCCCGACCGAGAGCGCGACCAGCGCCGAAGACGCCAGACGTCGCGTGGGCAAGGATTTCCGCGGCATCATCGTCAGCGATATCCGCCTGCCGCGCATGGACGGCATGAGTTTCCTGCGCGAAGTCCTGGGCGTCGATGCGGAACTGCCGGTGGTACTGATCACCGGCCACGGCGATGTTTCGATGGCTGTCCAGGCGATGAAAGACGGTGCCCACGATTTCATCCAGAAACCTTTCTCCTCGGAGTATCTGGTGGAAGTCGTCCGCCGCGCCCTGGAGAAACGCCGGCTGATTCTCGAAGTGCGCGATCTGCGCCATCGCCTCGCCGGCCGCGACCAGATCGAGGCGCGGCTGATCGGCAATGCTCCGGGCATGACCCGGGTGCGCACGCTGATCGGCGGACTGGCTGACAGCGCGGCCGATGTCCTGATCCAGGGCGAAACCGGCACCGGCAAAGAACTCGTAGCCCGCTGCCTGCACGAGGCCAGTTCACGGCGCAATGGCAATTTTGTCGCCATTAACTGCGGCGGCCTGCCCGAAACCCTCTTCGAAAGCGAAATTTTCGGCCATGAGGCCGGTGCCTACACCGGCGCCAGCAAGCGGCGCATCGGCAAAATCGAGTACGCCAACGGCGGCACCCTCTTCCTCGACGAAATTGAGACCATGCCCATCCCGATGCAAATCAAGCTGCTGCGCGTGTTGCAGGAACGCACGCTGGAACGCCTGGGTTCCAATGCCTCGATTGCGATTGACTGCCGCATTGTTGCTGCGACCAAGGAGGACCTGCATGCGCTGGTTGAGCAGGGCCGTTTCCGCGCCGACCTCTACTACCGCCTCAGCGTCGCTACCGTCACTCTGCCGCCGCTACGCGAACGCCGCGAGGACATCCCGCTGCTGTTCCAGCACTTCCTGCTCCAGGCTGCCGCCCGCCACGGCCGCCCGGAACCGGCCAGCGATGCCGCCTGCATCCGCCAACTGGTCGGCTACCATTGGCCCGGCAACGTACGCGAGTTGGGCAATGTCGCCGATCGTCGCATCCTCGGCATCGAATGCAGCGCGCCTCCCTTCGGCGACGAAACTGACGGTCGTCCCCTACCCCTGGCAGAAACCGTCGACGCCTTTGAGCGCGCCCTGATTGCCGATGCCCTGCGTCGCCACAAGAACAGCCTGGCGCGCAGCGCCGAGGCGCTAGGCATCGCCAAAACCACATTGCACGACAAGATCAGGAAATACGGTCTGTCCGACACGGGCCCAGGCTGAAATCAGGACCTGGCCTGCGGCGCAGGGCCAAGATCAAGACAGCTTTGAGCTGAGCGGAAACGGGCGTTAGACGGCCAGTTCCGGAATGGTGACGAGTTTGTACCCGGCCGTACTCAGTCCATCCCTGATGGCCTGCGCCGTGGCCACCGCATCGGCATTGTCGCCATGGACGCAGATGCTCTGCGGATTGATCGGGATGTGCTTGCCGGTGATTGAAATGAGCGCGCTTTCCTCGACCATGCGCATGACGTGCCGAAGGCTGGCCTCGGCACCGTGTATCATCGCCCCTGGCTGGCTGCGCGGCACCAGATTGCCATCATCAAGGTAGGCCCGGTCGGCAAAGATTTCCTCGACCACCGGCAGCCCCTGCTCCCGTCCGGCGGCAATCAGCTGCGATGCGGCGGGGGCAAGCAGAATCAGCGACGGGTCGAGGCGATGCACGGCGCGCGCCACTGCATCCGCGACCTTGCGCTCGGCGCAGGCGACGTTGCTGAGCGCACCGTGCGGTTTGACGTGCGTAACGCATAGTCCCTGCGCGCGTGCGCAGGCCTCGAGGGCACCGATCTGGTACGTCAGCATGGCCTCGAGTTCCGGCAGCGGGATATCCATGCGCCGCCGACCGAAACCCTGCAGGTCCGGGTAGCCCGGGTGGGCGCCGACACTCACGCCGCCTTCCCTGGCCAGAGCCACCGTCCTGAACATCACCAGCGGATCGCCGGCATGAAAGCCACAGGCTACATTGGCCGAATTGACGATGCGCAGCATGGCATCATCGCTGCCAATGGACCACGCACCAAAACTCTCGCCAAGGTCGGCGTTCAGATTAAGCAGTCGAGTCATTTCTCTCATCATCCACGGTTGGCTACCAGTCGGGAGCAACCCAGTTACTGGTCAGGTCGTTGTACAGCGAAGTGACATCCGGCATATAGGAAACGATACCGCCCGCCCAGGCAGTCCATCGGGCTTCCCTTGCGAGAAGTGCCTGATGGGCTTCTGCCGCGCTGAGCGCACGGAAACGGATACTCTGCCCCGGCTTCAACTGCCCCAGACGGGGCAGATCGGCGCTGATCACCGTGGCGATCTTCGGATAGCCGCCCACGGTCTGACAGTCGGCGAGCAGGACAATCGGCTGGCCGTTACCCGGCACCTGGATGGCACCCGGCGTGACGCCATCCGAAACAATGTCGGCGGCCTCCGGTGTGAGATGCACAAGCGGGATGCCTTCCAGACGCACGCCCATGCGATCCATCTGCGATGTCACCTGATAATGCGAGTCGAGAAACTGGGCGACGGATTCAGGCTTGAAATGCCCGTCCTGCGGCCCAAGCATAACGCGAATGGCGCCTTCATCATGGCTCCACGGCTCGGCCTTGTGTTCACGATACTCGCGCGGCTCCTGGCTTGCGCAGGGCAGCATGTTGCCGGTCATCAGGGGTCGTCCATCAATCCCGCCGAACAACGCCCGCTGGTAGGTCGAGCGGCTGCCCAGTTGCAGCAGCGAGTCAATCCCGCCGAACAACGCCAGATAGGCGGCTCCTCCCTTTACTGAACCGATCTCCAGGGTTTCTCCTGCATCGAGCGTGATGCTCGTCCAAGGTTCTATCGGCTGCGGACGGACATCCGCACGCTGCAGCGTGGCTGAAATGTCGCCGGCAAGTGCCACACGCACCCGCCCGCGCCTGACCTGAAGCGTCGGACCGAGCACCCGGATCTCGATGCAGGCGCACTCCGGAGGATTCCCGACCAGCGCATTGGCACAACGGGCGAGTACGGAATCCAGGCAACCGGATACGGTAATCCCCATATGACGATAGCCGAGCCGGCCGGTGTCCTGGATGCTGTTGCCGATTTTGCCATCAATGACTTCGATCAGTCCCGGCATCATGGTTCTCCTTGCGCCAGGAGCAGACTGTGGCGATTCAGGGAACCGGACTGTGCCGCCGCTTCCATTTCCAGATAAGTCGCGCGTTCGACGGACTGCCAGCAGACACGGTCGCCGGAAGCGAGCAGCGAGGGCGCTGCCGTCTCTGCGGCTGAGAACATCGGTACCGGCGTCCGCCCGAGCAGCCGCCAGCCGCCGGGGCTTTCCCACGGATAGACCGCGCACATCGCCCCGGCAATGGCCAGCGAACGCGCCGGCACGGCCTTGCGCGGCGAAGACAGGCGCGGCATTTCGAGCACGGCAGGCAAGCCGCCCATATACGGGAAACCGGGCATGAAGCCGATCATGTAAACCTGGAAGGTCGCACCGGTCATCAAGGCAATCACCGCATCACGGCTCAAACCCTTGGCCTCGGCCAGGTCGTTCAGATCCGGCGCAAATTCTTCGTCGAAGCACACCGGAATTCGCCATTGCCGGCCCTGTCTGCTCGTGCTACCCGACGATTGGGCCAGATGCACAAGCACCTCGCCGAGGCGTTCTCCGTTACTGACCAGCGGATTGTAATGTACGGTAAGCGACCTGAAGGTAGGCACCACATCGACAATGCCGGAAAAATCCGGTGTGTCATCTGCCTTGCGCGCCTGCTCAAGCACACCGGCCAGGCCGAGGACCCGGGCGTGGAGTGCCGCATCGATGCTGTCACCGAACTCGACCGTCCATGCCGCATCACCCAGCGGCAGCAGGCGCACCGCTCCGGACACAGTGCTTGCACTGGTTTCCATACTCAAGACTCCATCCAGTCGGCTGACTCAACCCTCCATGTGCTGCGGCAGCCACGAGGTGATTTCAGGCACAAAGTACATCAGCAGCACCATCACGATCATCAGGAGAAACAGCGGGAATGCATGTTTTGCAATAAACCCGATGTCTTTCTTGGTCATCCCCTGCAGGACAAAGAGATTGAAACCGACCGGCGGTGTCACCTGCGCCATCTCGACAACCAGCACGATGAAAATGCCGAACCAGATGAGGTCAAAACCCATGCCCTCAATGGTCGGCAGCAATACACCCATGGTCAGCACCACCATGGAAATGCCGTCAAGGAAGCAACCAAGGATAACGAAAAAAACCATCAAGGCCACGATCAGCGATAGCGGGGAAAGATGCAAGCCAATGATCCACTCGGCCAGATGCCTGGGCAAACCGATATAGCCCATGGACAAGGTCAGGAAGGAGGCGCCGAAAAGAATCAGGGCAATCATGCAGTACAAACGCGTACCGCCCATCAGGCTCTCGCTGAAGGTCTTCCTGGTGAGATCGCCCTGTACGGCAGCAATGATCAAGGAACCAACCACACCAAGCGCCGCAGCCTCAGTCGCCGTCGCGATGCCGGTATAGATCGAACCGAGCACGGCGATAATCAGCGAGACCACCGGAATCAGATGGCGGGATTGATAGACTTTTTGCGTAAACGTCATGTACTGATCGGCTGGCGGAATCTTTTCCGGATTCAACAAAGCCCAGACGATGGTATAGCCCATGAACAGACTGGCCAGAATGATCCCGGGCAGCACGCCGGCAATGAACAGTTTGGCGATCGAGACATTGGCCATCACCCCGTAGACGATCATGATGATCGACGGCGGAATGAGCAGGCCAAGTGTTCCTGCCCCGGCCAGCGTGCCGATCGAAATACCATCCGGGTAACCCCGCTTCTTGAGCTCGGGCAGGGTCATTTTGCCGATCGTCGCGCAGGTTGCCGCCGACGAGCCGGAAACCGCCGCGAAGATCGTGCAGCCGATGATGTTGGTATGCAGCAGCCGTCCCGGCAGGTTTTCAAGCCAGGGCGCCAGACCCTTGAACATGTCTTCGGAGAGCTTGGTACGGAAAAGAATTTCGCCCATCCAGATGAACAGCGGCAAGGCAGTCAGTGTCCATGACGACGCCGAGCCCCAGATGGTAATGACCATGCTGTCGCCGACCGGCCGGTTGGTGAACAGCGCCATGCCGATCCAGGCCGCACCGGCCAGAGCCAGCCCGATCCAGACGCCGCTGCCGAGAATGGCAAACAGTGCCAGGATGAGAAATGCGGTGATATAGAGTTCCATAACGCTTGCGCCCTTATTCGGTACGCGCCAATTCACCCGCGTCTTCGCGGACTTTCCGGCCAGTTAACAGGTCAGCCAGTTCAACGGCAAAGGCCAAGGCCAATATGCAAGTACCAACCGCCATGCCCAACTGCGGAATCCAGAGCGGTGTTGCATCCAGACCGGTCGAGATATCCTTGAACATCAACGACTGATGCACGAGCCGGATTGAGTAGAAGGCAAGTGTCGAGGCCACCAGCAACGCAAATACATGGCAAATCGTATCGAGCCAGCGGTGCGCCCGATCGGAAAGGCGGTTGATGATCAGCGTCACGCGGATATGCTCGCCACGCCGCAAGGTCGTTGCCAGGGCGAGAAAGGCCGAAGCCGCCATGCAGTAACCAGCATAGGCATCGGTCCCGTGCAGCTCAAAGAAGGGCATCAAGCGTCCAAGGATACTGGAAAGAACAGCCAGCAGCGTGGCCACCATGAACAGGCCAGCCAACCAGCCCGTGGCCTCGAAAAGACGGTCAAGAAAACTGCGCACAAACAGTACCCCGGAAAAACCGGACGCCCCGACGGGGCGTCCGTGATGGTTGGATTACTTGCGATAGGCGTCGATGATGGCTTGCCCTTCGGCGCCGGTCTGCGTCGTCCAGTCGGCAATCATCGTCAGTCCGACTTTCTTGAGATCGGACTTGAGCTGTTCGGAAGGCTTCTCGACCTTCATGCCATTCTTGACCAGTTGTTCCGTGTACCAGATCGTCTTTTCTGCACTGGTCTTCCAGCCACGCGCCTCGGCAGCCGCTGCGACTTTGAGCACGGCGTCCTGTACCGGTTTCTCAAGCTTGTCAAAAGCCTTCTGTGAGACAAGAACCATATTTTTCGGCAGCCAGGCATCCACCTGATAGTAGTACTTGACCTGTTCCCAGACCTTGCTGTCGTAACCGGTCGCGCCAGAAGTCATGAATGCTGTTACTGCGCCGGTGGCCAGGGCCTGCGCCAGTTCAGCGGCCTGGATGGTCACCCCCTGGGCGCCGACCAGTTGTGCGATACGGCTGGTCCCCGGGTTGTAAGCACGCCATTTGACGCCTTTCAGGTCAGCAGCCGAATTGATCGGCTTGGCGCTGAAAATGCCCTGTGGTGGCCATGGCACTGAAAACAGGATCTTCATGCCCTGCTTGGCCAGGCGTTCTTCTGTCGCGGCTTTGGAGACCTTCCAGAGCTTCAGAGCGTTTTCATAACCCGTCGCGAGAAACGGGATGGAATCGAGCCCGAACATCGGGTCTTCGTTGGCATAACCGGAAATGATGATTTCGCCGATATCAGCCTGCCCGCCCTGTACCGCCCGCTTGATTTCGTTGGCCTTGTACAGCGACCCGCTGTCATGCACGGTGATCTTCAGTTTGCCATTGGTGGCCTTATCCACATCACCAGCAAACTGGCGAATGTTTTCGGTGTGGAAATTGCTGCCCGGGTAACCGGTGGGCATATCCCATTTTGTCTGCGCCAGAGCCACGGACGCGAAAACCAGCATTGCCGAGGCGGAGCCAACGGCGACAAGCTTCTTCAACATATATACCTCCTGATAAGGACGGGAACCGACGTGCCGACGACAGGCCGGATGAGCAGCATGACGAAAACCAAAGATCTGGCAGAACACCAACAGGGCGACTACGTAGTCAGAACGCTAATAAAACGTCGACGTTTTGTCAATGAAAGCTTCGTATAATACCAGCGGATATCCGGAGATGTCTCCCCATGAATGCAAAAATCAATCCGTCTGCGCCCGAAAAACCAGTCCGGCCCAGGGACAAGACGCAGCGCATCGTTTCCTCCTCGCATCTCGTTTCGGCGAAGTCACCCGAACTGTCCGAGTTCGAATTCGGACTGATCATTGCCACCCACGCCTTCAACCGCTGGCTGATCCGTTGCATGACCGCGGCCGGGGTCAAGGACATGACACCTGTCGACGTCCTGGTATTGCATCACATCAACCACCGGAGTTCCGAGAAGCGGCTGGCCGACATCTGTTTCGTGCTTAACATCGAGGACACCCATGTCGTGTCGTATTCAGTCAAGAAGCTGGCGGGAATGCAACTGGTCAACAGCACGAAGCGCGGCAAGGAGGTCTTTCTAACCGTCAGCGAGAAAGGGGCTGCCCTGTGCGGGCAATATCGTGACGTGCGTGAAGCCTGCCTGCTCCCCGGCTTTACCGGACTGGACGAGGAAAACCTGAAACTCGGCGAGATCGCTCAGCTTCTGCGCACCCTGTCGGGTCGTTACGACCAGGCGGCACGCGCCGCTTCGTCATACTGAGCGGCAAAAAAACCCGCTCCGGCCGGAAACCTCGGTGGGGATTGGTCCAGCAGGCAATCAGCGGGCACGATAGAGCAAGGTCGGATGAAGCTCCTGCAGCACTTTCTGCATCCCCTTGCGACTCTTCAGATTCAAAATGACCGGTGAGCGGGTATTGGCGGCGATCTTTCCACCTTCAGCCTGATCGCGATAAACAATGACCACCACCGCCACATCGACGGCGTCCTGAAGACTGATCAGTGCGCAGTCGGCGTCCGAGAGTTCGATCTGGTACTCGATATCAAGCGAATCGGGCGCCACGATCGGGAACATGAGCGCCGCATCGTCCACGGATTGCAGCCAGAACACTTTGGCTGCGGTGGCTTTGCCTTCTTCATGAAAAAGCTTGAAGCGTTTGCAGTCTTCAAAACCGGCAATGCCTTCGGGGAAGGTAAATAATGTCTCCGGATCAACCGGAACATTCTTCAAACCGAGGCGTTCGATATCAATTTTCATATACTCTTCCCTGACAGACGTAAACGCCAGATTGGCGACAAGCCCATTTAACCCGAATCGCTAGACCCCTGCAACATTTGACCGGTAATACGGCAGGTCGGGCTTGAGTTTTCGCTCGCGATTGCGCATAGTTCGCCCTTTTTTCGAGAACCTGGACGCTGATGGCCTCTCCTGTTGAACAACGCATCATCCTGAAAATCGCCGAGGAAATCGGCGCCCGGCGCGAGCAGGTCATCGCCGCCGTTGCCCTGCTCGACGAAGGCGCGACCGTGCCCTTCATCGCCCGCTACCGCAAGGAAGTCACCGGCGGACTGGACGACATCCAGTTGCGCCTGCTCGACGAACGCCTCTCCTACCTGCGCGAACTCGAAGAGCGCCGCACCGCCATCCTGGCCTCGATCAACGAACAGGGCAAACTGACGCCCGAACTCGCCGCCCTGATCAACGACGCCGAGACCAAACAAAACCTCGAGGATCTCTATCTGCCGTACAAGCCCAAGCGGCGCAGCAAGGCGCAGATTGCCCGCGAGGCCGGTCTGGCGCCGCTCGCCGAAGCCCTGCACAGCGACCCGACACTGAAACCCGAGAGCGAAGCCGAGCGCTTCATCAACGCCGATGCGGGTTTTGCCGACGTCAAGGCCGTGCTCGACGGCGCACGCCAGATTCTCATGGAACAATTCTCCGAAGACGCACAACTCCTCGGTGCGCTGCGCGAATACCTCGAAGCGCACGGGGTCGTGAAATCAAGCGTCGTTGAAGGCAAGGAAAGCGACGGCGCCAAGTTCCGCGACTACTTCGACTACTCCGAACCGATCAAGGCCATTCCTTCGCACCGGGCGCTGGCGCTGCTGCGCGGACGCAACGAGGGCATGCTGCAAATCGCGCTGCTGCTCGATAGCGAATTGGAAAACTCCCCTCTCCCCGCGGGAGAGAGGTCAGGGGGCGAGATTGGGAATTCACGGAGCATGCTCCGTGCCAATCGAGCGATTCCGGCTTGCAAGCCGGAATGCGCCCTGCAAGGGAGGGTAACGAACCCCTGCGAGGGTCGCATTGCCAAACGCTTCGGAATCAGCGACCAGGGACGCCCGGCCGACAAGTGGCTGTCCGACACCGTGCGCTGGACCTGGCGCATCAAGATCTTCCTGCACCTTGAACTCGACCTGATGAGCGCCCTGCGCGAGCGTGCCGAAGAAGAAGCGATCCGCGTTTTCGGCTCCAACCTGCACGATCTGCTGCTGGCCGCACCGGCCGGCCAGCACACCACCATGGGTCTCGACCCCGGCATCCGCACCGGCTGCAAGGTCGCCGTCGTTGATGCCACTGGCAAGCTGCTTGATACGGCCACCATCTACCCGCACGAACCGCGGCGCGACTGGGACGGCGCGCTGCACACGCTGGCGCTGCTGGCGCAGAAACACCATGTCGATCTGATCAGCATCGGCAACGGCACCGCCTCGCGCGAAACCGACAAGCTGGCCGCCGACCTGATCAAGAGGGTGCCCGATCTGCACATGAGCAAGATCGTCGTTTCCGAAGCCGGCGCCTCGGTCTATTCGGCCTCCGAATACGCCTCGCGTGAATTCCCGGAACTCGACGTCAGCCTGCGCGGTGCGGTTTCGATAGCCCGCCGCCTGCAGGATCCGCTCGCCGAACTGGTCAAGATCGACCCCAAATCGATCGGCGTCGGTCAGTACCAGCACGACGTCAGCCAGACCAAACTGGCGCGAGCGCTCGACGCCGTCGTTGAAGACTGTGTGAACGCTGTTGGCGTCGATGTGAATACCGCTTCGGCACCGTTGCTAACGCGCGTTTCCGGCCTCAACAGCACGCTCGCCGCCAATATCGTCAGCTACCGCGACAAGCATGGCGCTTTCCCCAACCGCAAGGCGCTGCTTGACGTCCCGCGCATGGGTGAAAAAACCTTCGAACAGTCGGCCGGCTTCCTGCGCATCAACGGTAGCGACAATCCGCTCGATGCCTCGTCGGTACACCCGGAAGCCTACCCGCTGGTCGAGCGCATCCTCGCCGACATCAAGAAAGGCATCCGTGAGGTGATCGGCGATTCACGCCTGGCGAAGTCGCTGCAAGCGAGCAAATACATCGATGACAAATTCGGTCTGCCGACCGTTCAGGACATTCTCAGGGAACTCGAAAAGCCCGGCCGCGACCCGCGCCCCGAGTTCAAGACCGCCGTGTTCAGGGACGGCATCGAGGACGTCAAGGACTTGCAGCCGGGGATGATCCTCGAAGGCGTCGTCACCAACGTGGCCAATTTCGGCGCCTTCGTCGACATCGGCGTGCATCAGGACGGCCTGGTCCATATCTCGGTGCTTTCCAGCAAATTCGTTAAGGATCCGCGCGAAGTCGTCAAGGCTGGCGATGTGGTCAGGGTCAAGGTCGTCGAAGTCGACTTGCCGCGCCAGCGCATTGCGCTCACCATGCGTCTCACTGACGACGCACCCGCCGCGCCGAAGATGGGCGGCGTGCCGATGTCGAACAAGGCGCGCCAGCAGCAGACGCGACAGGCCGAACCGGCCGGTGCAATGGCCTCCGCCTTCGCCAAACTCAAGCACTGAAACAGAGGTACGCCATGCTCAAGGTCTACGGCATCAAGAACTGCGACACCATGACGAAAGCTTTCGCGTGGCTTGAAGCCAACGGCGTGGCCTACGAATTCGTCGACTACAAGAAGAATGGGGTCGTGCACAGTCATCTGCCGGAGTGGAACTGGCGCGCCGGTTGGGAGGCCCTGCTCAACACGCGCGGCATGATGTGGAAACGGCTCAGTGACGAGGAACGCGCCGATGTCGATGAAGCCAAGGCGCTGGCACTGATGGCCGACTATCCGACCCTGATCAAACGCCCGATCCTGGATTGCGGCAAGACCCTGCTTGTCGGCTTCGACCCGGAACGCTACACAAGGGAGCTCAAATGACTGGAAATACCCTTCAACGTTTCCTGTTCGACGATCTCGACATCCGGGGCGCCGTCGTTCGCCTCGACTCGGTCTGGAAGAAGCTGCTGACCAATCGCGACTACCCCGAACCGGTGATCGAGCTGCTCGGCCAGATGAGCGCTACCACCCTGCTCCTGGCCGACAACCTCAAGCAGGCCGGGCGACTCACCATCCAGTTGCGCGGTAACGGCCCTATACCGCTACTGGTGATCGATTGCAACGAAAAGCTCAATATCCGCTGCATGGCGCAGCATGGCGAAAAGATCAAAGCGGCGTCGCTCGTCGATTTGCTGGGCCAGGGCCAGCTTCTGCTCTCGCTTGACATGGCTTCCATGCGCGAGCCCTTCCAGAGCATTGTTCCGCTCAGCGGAAACAGCATCGCCGAAATCTTCGAGCACTATCTCAAACAGTCCGAACAACTCGCCTCGCGCTTCTTCCTTACCGCCTCGCCCGCCGGTGCGGCAGGCCTCTTCCTGCAGAAGATGCCATCCACCGACCAGCGCGATGCCGATGGCTGGGCACGCATCGAAGCGCTGGCCAGCACCGCCAGGCCCGAAGAACTGCTCGGCCTGTCGAGCGAAGAACTGCTCACGCGACTGTTCCATGAGGAAACCGTGCGCGTGTTCGCCGCGCAGACCGTCACCAACGACTGTCCGGAAGACTGGGAAAAAGTGCGCAACATGCTGCGCACGCTTGGCCGCGAGGAAGTTTATGCTGCGCTCAAGGAGCACGGCACGATCATCATCCGCGATGACCTGGGCAACCACGAATACCGCTTCGACAAGGCGGCCATCGACGAATTGTTCAGCAACACGCCCGAGACCCCGCCGACGGTGCATTGAACGGCCGCCTGCAAGAATGTTCCCGGAACGCTCAAAGCCAAGCCAGCGGCACGGCCCACAAGCCTTCACCGAAGGACAAGGCCTGTCTTCCGTCATACAAGACAATCCCGGTCAGGAATCCGCGCTCACAGACATCGCGCAGTCGGCGTAAGCCTTTGAAGTCCGTCAAACTGACACTCGCGGCGGCTTTGACCTCGATACCGATCACCTCGCGCAACGGCGATTCGAGAACGAAATCGACCTCCACCTGATCCTTGTCGCGATAATGCGATAAAAACCAGGCTTCCGGGGTCACACTCAACACCTTCAGCAGTTCGCCATACACCCACGTTTCAAGAGTCGTCCCAAAGCGTGTTCGCTCGGTCAGGACCAACTCGGGTGTTAGCCGGGTCAGTGTCGCTTGCAGACCTGCATCAAGAAAATGAATTTTTGGAGTTTTCACCAGGCGCTTGAGTTCGTTTCGACTCCATGCCGGTAGACGGCGCACGAGAAACAGCTTCTCCAGAATGTCGATGTATTTCTCAGCGGTTTTCCAGTTGAGTCCGATCTGGCCACCCACTTGGCTCAGATTCAGCAATTGACCACTCAACGCAGCCAAGATACTCAGTAGTTGAGGAACCCGGGCCAGTTGATCAATTTGGGCGATGTCCTGAATATCGCGCTCAATCAGTGTCGTCATATAGGCACGAGCCCATGCCTGACGGCGCAACGCATTGGCACGTAGGCGCATTTCAGGATAGCCACCAGCCAGCACGCGCCCACTTATCTCCTGCTCACCCTGGACATTGGAGCTCACGACGTGTGCAGGCCATTGCTGAGTACTCGCCCGCAGCAGAAAATCTGCTGATCTAGCCGACAACTCGGCATTGGAAAGGGGCAGCAAGGTATGAATCTCCACCCGTCCAGCCAGACTCTCGGCAACCGTTGGCAGAGCCATCAGGTTTGCCGAGCCGGTCAACAGGAATCGGCCGGGTCGGCGATCCTGATCGATTGCCAGCTTGACGGCCATCAACAGTTCGGGGGCACGCTGGACTTCATCAATGATAGCCTGATCCTGTCGCCTGACGAAGCCCACCGGATCTGCCCGAATGGCCGCCAGCAACGCCGGATCGTCGAGCGAAAAGTAAGCCATTCTGTCCGCGAACTGGCGTACCAGCGTGGTCTTCCCACACTGACGCGGTCCATTGACCAGAACCACCGGCGTGTCGGCAAGAGCCGCTGTAATCAGAGGCTGCAAGTGACGTTTGATCAACGGAGACATTGACATATTAGACCTAGCGTAACAGGATTATGGGTATCGTCCAAAGCTTAGCAAGTATTCGTCCAATTGGGAATATAATTTCGTCCAATTGGTAATTGACATCGTGAAAATAGACACTCCGACACTCTGTCAGGCCGATCTACAGGATATCTCGAGCTATCTCGCACCGAATGGCGCGTCGTTTTTTCTCTAAACAAATTCAATTACTTACCAGATTTCGTAAAGGCGGTTTTGGGTTGATAGCTAAAACCGCCTCTTTCACCCAGTCAAAGCCGATCCTTTCCTGTTCAAGCCGCAGATTCTTGCGTATCCGATTATCGCGCAACTCATCGTAGAGAACGCTTTCAGCTGCCGTCAGCCGGGATAAATCGCGCCGCGCTGGCTTTTCCTCCTCGCCCCACAGCGGTTCAAAAGCCAGTAGGGTACGTCGGTCCATCAGGAAGGATTCGACGTGCTCAAACTGGCTGCGCAGTTGGTCGAGGATGGCGAAACCGTGGGTGTCAATGTCGCCCCAATAGTGAATACGGCAACGCGAGAGCCAGAACACGTTGTGCAACATCTCGAACCCATAGCCGCCGCCGGAGATGAGCAGGCTGTTTTTGGCCGGTGGAAAAGAGAGGAAGTTGATCTCGTTCTCGGTGACAAAAACCCGCGAAACCTTGTAATCGAGCAGGGCGAAGCTCGCTGCATCAAGGTTGATGTCGGCCCCTGCAACAGGGCGTGTTCCGGATCGAGGGCGCGGAAACGGATGCGCTCCGGCTTATCGAGAAACCCGTAACGCGCGGCAAACTGGTTGATACCGGACGCCGTCGAATCGATAAATTCTGGCGGCAAAACGCCATCAAGCAACTCCATGAGCACGCCACGATTGGCTTCGATGAACTTGCTGTGAACCCCAGGAATATCGACCTGCCTGAGGTACACGCCCGGTCGCGGATGCCCCTGCAACCAGGCGACGATGTCCAGCAACCGACTCCACGCGTCGACCAGTTCCAGCGCACGAAGCGGTCGTTTGGCCAGCCAGCTCAGCAATGGCGGCTGGTGATGGGCAGTCATCTCGACCAAAGCTGAAAAGCGTTTGGCATCGCGCTGCTTGCCGATAAGCGCCAGGGCGATTTCGACCGTATCGACCCAGGCCTCCTGCGGCACCACATTGGCGCCAAAGACCCGATGTCTGAATTCGCGCATTTCAATCCGGCAATGCGTCGTTGCACGCAGTTCGGCGATCCAGGCGCGGACCTCATCAAAGCATTCGGCCATCTCGGCCGACGTCGGGCCTTTGAGCACCAGACGCTTGGGGAATGGCGATTCGCCAGTGACCAGGCTGGCCAGGATCTCCCCTCGATCCCAGAGCTTTAGCACCTGTGCGCACAGATCAGCCGGGGTCGTCCAGCTCATGTGCCCTTTCTCGCTTTCTCCTCGCGATATTCCTCAATCGAGAGATTGCGCAGCATCGAGGCCTTGCCTTCCTCGTTGTGCACAAAGCCGACGTTGGAGACAAACGGTTCGATGATGTGGATTTTCTGCAAGGGCGTGACGATCAAGATTTGCAGGTTGAGCTGGGCGAACAGCCGCAGGCCATATTGCGCCGACTCGTCCGAGCCGCGCCCGAAAGCTTCGTCGATGACCACGAAACGGAAGGAGCGCGAGCGCACAGCGCCCCACTCCAGGCCGAACTGATAGGCCAGATTGGCCGCCAGAATCGTGTAGGCCAGCTTCTCCTTCTGGCCACCAGTGAAGCTTCAGCGTTGGCGATGATTACGGCTGCGACGCACCCAGCAGCTCGTGAGCCGCAGCCAGAAGCGCGGGACGGCGATCTTCCGGGAGCATGACCAGACCATCAACGAGCCATTCAAGGTTGACATTGGGAATCAGCTTGATGGCTTCAACCAGATCGCTGGCCAGGGCCAGTATTGAGCTTTCGGAATCATCCAAAACGTGGCGTGCGGCGTTCGAGCAGGTCCGCGTCAGTTGAGCGCGCAGCGATTCGGAGCCACGCAAGAGCTGGATCACCAGAGCGGGCAGTTTCCAGCGCTCGGCGCATAGCAGGGTCAGTTGCTTGAAGGTGAATCCACAGGCCTGCATTTGCGCCTGCGCACTGCGCTGAGCCCGACCCGAGGATAACTCCACCTCGGCCTTGCGCGGAATCTCATCGGCATAGACCCACAGCAGCAAATCGCCAGCGCCGGCCAGCAGTGCAGCGACCGCGACTTCTTCCGGATTGAGATCCATACGCCCGGTGGCCCAGGCCTGAGCGATCTGCGCGGAAGCCCGTGCGCGCGCCTCCACCTTGAGCAGGCCGCGGTTGTCGTCTTCGATTTCCGGACTGGAAAGCAACAAGGTACGAAACTCATCGACCCCGAGCTGCATGATGGCCGCCAGCGCCGTCGTTGTTTCATGGTCAAGCCGGTGCGATTTTCTGCGCTCGGCTTCGCGCAGCAGACACAGGCAAAGCAGCGGATCCTGCAGAACGATATCCGAGAGATCCCTGGGCGAAAGCAGTTCGCCTTCTGCCGACTCGAGCTGCACCATCAACAGTTTGGAGCGGCGCATGACGGGCAGCGCCTGATGTTCAAAATAGGCGGCCCACTGCCCGACACCCCAGCGGCTTTTCCATGAATCCATGTTCGCCTGCTACTCCCTTGTCCGGAGCCGCCAGAGCGAAGTAATTTCGGCGGCACGTGCAGCATACAACGGATCGCTCGTATCGGAAGCGCGTGGATGCGTAGGCCGCACGTCCAGCCGGCCCGATACCTTCAGACCGGCGGCTTCAACCAGTGACATCAATTCGCTGCGCGAACGCAATTGCAGATGCTCGGCCAGATCGGAGAGGATCAGCCAGCCCTCGCCTCCCGGCTCCAGATGCGCTGCCAGACCATCGAGAAAACCGCGCAGCATGCGGCTGTCCGGGTCGTACACCGCATATTCGAGGGGAGAACTCGGGCGAGCGGGGACCCAGGGCGGATTGCACACCACCAGCGGAGCACGTCCGGGAGGAAAAAGATCGGCCTGTACCACGTCGACCTGATCGTGCCATCCGAGCCGGGCGATATTCTCGCGGGCACAGGCCAGTGCCCGCTCATCCTGATCGGTGGCCACAATGCGCTTGACGCCACGTCTGGCCAGCACGGCGGCAAGCACCCCGGTTCCCGTGCCAATGTCGAAGGCTACGCTGCTGGTCGATAGCGCCGCAGGCAGCGGCGCATCGGCGACCAGCGCCACGTACTCGCCGCGCACCGGGGAAAACACGCCGTAATGCGCATGGATGCGATCGCCCAGCGCAGGAATCTCGACGCCATTCCGGCGCCACTCGTGAGCACCGATCAGACCGAGCAGCTCACGTAACGAGATTACGTAGGACGTATCGGCCGCACCATAGACTTCCTCACAGGCTTGCCGCACTTCGGGCGCGCGGCGCAGCGGGATGAGGTGATCCGCCAGGAAGGGAATCAGCAGCATGCCGAGCGTGCGTGCCCGTTGCGCCTGCGCCATGCGCTGCAGATGAAAGCTTTCCGACGGCGCACGTGACACGGTAGGGGTCTTGCGCGGCTTGCGCTCAACGCGCCGCGCCATGGCCTGCAGCAACTGCCGCGCATTCTGGAAATCACCGCGCCAGAGCAGCGCCGTCCCTTCGCAGGCCAGACGATACGCGGCATCGGCGCTCAGTGTATCGTCGGCGACCTGGACGCGTCTGGGCGGCGCCATACCGGCCTCGGAGAACCAGCGAGCGGAGCACGATTGATCCGCTTCAGTCCAGTTGATGAGGGGGAGCGGGGTGACAGTTCTGTTCAAGACATCCCCAGTCATCAAACCGCCAGCAGAAAATCACGAACGATGCCGATCTGCATATCGTCCATGAACATTGGCGCATGGCCGACGCCAGGCACTTCGACAACCTCTGGACGGGGCCCGCGTACCGCCATCGCCTGCGCCGTTTCGGGCGTGAGCAAATCGGAATGCGCACCACGCAGTACCAGTGTCGGACAACGGATACGCTCGTACATCGGCCACAGGTCAATTTCGCCGCTGGCCGTGGCACGGCGGAAGGATTCTGCGATAGCGGGATCGTAGCGCATCTCCAGACGCCCTTCCGCAGCCTGACGCAAACTGGTTTCAGTCAGGCGGCGCCACTGTGCATCGCTCAGGATGCCAAAGGGAGCGCTGACCAGCCGGATATATTGTTCCGCGTCGTCAAGACTATCGAACTTCGGGGCTCGGCCAATGTAGTCGCCGATACGACGGATAGCTTCGGCTGAAATGACTGGCCCGACATCGTTCAGCAGCAGCCGCTTGACCGGCGTATTTTCAAGGCTCGCCAGCACCATGCCGATCAATCCGCCCATCGAGGTACCAAGCCAGTGCACCGTCTCGACATCAAGCCGGGCCAGCAGCACCATCATGTCGGCCACATACTGCTGGACGCCGTAGCCCAGCGGATCGCGCAGCCAGTCGCTGCGTCCGCGCCCGACCACATCGGGACAGATCACCCGATAGTCGGTAGCCATGACCCGTGCCAAATCGTCAAAATCGCGACCATTACGCGCCAGGCCATGCACGCAGATGAGCACCTGCGGATTTTCACGCGTTCCCCATTCGCTGTAGGCCATGCGGTGCAGCCCCGACGGTGAGGTACACCAGACCTTGCGCTCGACAGATGTGGCGGCAGTCATACTCGTCATACCTTCATTTTCCATGGCACAGAGTCTAGCATCACTGACCGTACAGGCATCTCCTGAGTAGTTTCGCCATGCTGATAGCTGATAAGCCAGTTGCGATGAATATCGGTTTGGTACAGCCTTAATTGGATTCAGGCAATGCTATTACCGGCAACGAAACGAATCATATGAGCAAGAGCTATAAGGGTCAGTTTCCGCCAGATTATTTCGCTTGCAATTTATGATTCGATGTTTATAATAAAAAATAACAACGTTGTTATTATTTCTTTCTGCTGGCGAATGAAAAGGAATATGGCATGGTAGAAAAATGGTTATCCGGGGGATTTTTACTGGTCAGCCTGTGTTACGCCTATTTTGCAACGGATCTCAATTTCGGAATTCTGGCCAAGCCGAAAGCCGGATTCATGCCCAACATTGTCGGCACGCTGGCTGTAATTCTTTGCAGCATCAACTTGTTTGTGACGTTGAAGAAAAAATCCGAGTCCGGGAAAGAAGACGGAATTGATTCTTCTACCGCATTCAATATTCTGCTGTTTCTCGCTGGAACGGCGATATATATCTTTGCGCTGGACAAAACAGGGTATTTCATCGCCACCACCTTGTACCTCTTCTATCTGCTCAAGGTCACCAAGACCTCGGGATACCTCAAGCCGGCCATTGTGTCCTTGTCAGTCGTCTCTGCATTCTATGTTTGTTTTGAAGTCCTGCTGGGCGTTGTCTTGCCCTGAACCTGAAGAGGAAATTGAGAGTGGACTCAATGACAATGCTCTTTCAGGGGTTTGCCACCAGCCTTGAGTTTCAGAACCTTCTGGCAGCGCTGATTGGCGTAACTTTGGGGACTGTGGCGGGTGTTCTTCCAGGAATCGGCATTTCGGGAACCATCGCCTTGCTCCTTCCGATCAGTTATGGAATGAATACGCTTACGGCGCTCATCATGTTCTCGGGGATCTACTACGGGGCAATGTACGGTGGTTCGATAACCTCGATTCTCGTCAATGTGCCTGGTGAAGGTGCTTCCGTGGTGACCTGCCTGGAAGGGCATCTGATGGCCAAACGAGGCAGGGCTGGAGCGGCTCTGGCTGTCTCAGCCATTGGCTCGTTCATCGCCGGAACCTTGGGAGTCGTCGGAATCACTCTATTTGCCCCACTGCTTGCAGAAGCGGCTTTGGCTTTCGGGCCCCCGGAATACTTTTCAATAGCACTCCTTGGCCTGGTTGTTCTGACCAACTTGTCGGGCAAATCACCCTTGCAGTCATTCATCATGGCTCTGGTTGGCTTGATGATCGGCACGGTTGGGATCGATCCAATGACGGCCATCAGCCGATTTACTTTTGGTTCGACAAATCTTGCGAAAGGTCTTGATTTCATCATCATCGTGATGGGCATGTTCGGATTAGGCGAAGTCATTGCCACCATGTGCGAGAAACAGACAAATGTAAGAGTCGAGAAAGTCAAATCTCGCGATCTGTATCCGACAATGAAAGAGATTAAACGGTCAATTTCACCAATTTTCAGAGGCGGGTTTATTGGTTTTTTCATGGGACTGATCCCCGGTCCTTCCGCGACGATTTCAACGTTCATTTCCTATGCCGTTGAAAAGAAACTGAGCAAGAATCCGGATGAATGGGGAAACGTAGGCGCGGTTGAAGGCGTTGCCGGCCCCGAGGCGGCGAACAATGCGGCAAGCGCCTCACAGATGATCCCGTTGCTGTCCCTGGGAATACCTTTCACCTCGTCGGCGGCACTTTTGTTAAGCGGTTTCATGATTCACGGCATACAGCCCGGACCCATGCTGGTATCGACCCAGCCGATAATTTTCTGGGGCTTGATTGCCAGCATGTATATCGGGAACCTGATGTGTTTGGTCCTGAATTTGCCAATGGTTGGCGTATTTGCATCCCTGTTGCGCGTACCGATGAATTATCTGATGCCCATAGTCGCCGTGATCACGCTTTCAGGGGCTTATGTATTGAATTTTAGCCTCTTTGACCTATATATCCTTATGGCATTCGGGCTGCTGGGTTATCTGATGCAAAAGTCGGGATTTGAGCCTGCCCCTCTGGCGATCGGGGCATTTCTCGGTCCGCAGCTTGAACAGGGGTTGATGCAGGCCATGGTGATCTGTGATGGCAGCCTGTGGAACATGATGACGCGACCACTCGCCGGCGTCATGTTGTGGCTGACGGTGATACTGATAGTCGGTGTCATCCTGAAGAAGGTGGTTTCTTTGATCTGGCGTAAACAAGGAGGAGATTGAAATGAAATTTGATTCCCGGTTTTTTAGCTTATCTTTCGCATTCGTTTCTCTGTTATTCATTGCCGGTTCAGGCATTACGGCGGCAACGGCTGCCGAGGCAAAATACCCGATCAAGCCGATCACGGTCATCGTTCCATATGCTCCGGGAGGCAGCTCCGACCTGGTGGCTAGGGCGCTGGCAAAGGTTTCGGCCAAGCATATCGGCCAGCCCATGATTGTCGTCAATAAACCTGGGGCGGCGGCCCAGATCGGGCTGAATGAACTGGGTGATTCCAAACCGGACGGCTATACCATCGGAATTGCCAACAGCGGCATGTTGCTACAGCCTCTCGTTGGCAAGACAAAATACAATTACGCGACAGATCTGGAAGCCATTGCCATGATCGGGCAAATTCCCTTTGTCCTGGCCGTGCGAACCGATGCGCCGTATACCACGCTCGAGGAATTCATCAGTTTTGCCAAAGCCAATCCCGGGAAAATAAAGTATGGACATACCGGTGTCGGCAACATGGCACACACGGCTCCGGAACAACTCTCGCTATTGGCCGGATTGAAAATCGAACCGGTGCCATATGACGGTGGCGCTCCGTTGATTGCGTCCCTGCTGGGAGGGCATATTCAGGCCGTCATGAATAATCCGGTTGATTTGCAGGCGCATTTCAAGGCCGGAAAAATCCGTGTGCTTGCCGTGGCGGGTGAGACCCGGATTGATGACCCGATGTACAAGGACGTGCCGACTTTCAAGGAAAAAGGCTTTAACGTCATCACCATTCTGTGGCAAGGGCTGGCCGCACCCAAAGGGATTCCCGAGGATGTATTGATGCAGCTCCGCGAAGGTGTCGAGAAGATTGCCAAAGATCCGGAGACCGTGCAGGCCGTCAAGGCGATGGGACTCGTTCCAAAATATATGAACGGGAAAGATCTTGCCGCCTACTGGGTCTCCGAACAGAAAAGCATCAACAAGACCCTTGAGGACACCGGAATCATGAAAGTTTTAAAAGAACAGAAAAACTAGCCGCAGATCGCCTTCGTCTTTGCTCCGGTCATCAAGCGCTTGCCGGTTCCGGAGAGAGCCGAAAGGCGGTTTTTTTACGCCCGAATCAACTATTCACAATTATCGAGATCGCAGTATGAAGAACTTTGCCGTCAGAGGACTGGAGTTTCACAGCCAGAGAATGTGGGAACAACGACAGGTTGAAACGGCCCTTGATGTAATGAACCGGCTCAACCTGAATACACTGATTTTTCATCAGAACGATTTGCTGGACCACGTGGTTTTGCCGGACAAGTATTTCCCGTCGGAATTGATGTGGAAACGCTGGCCGGTTCGCTATCACCGGGTGATGAACAATCGGCAATACATTCGCAATATCGTCAGGATGGCCAAACAACGGGGAATCGGCTTTGTCGCCGAAGTGAAGGAGGTGTGGTTCGACGAATGGCTGATCGAACTGTATCCACATCTGCGTAATGCCGATGGAAGTCTCTGCGCCTCCGATCCTTTCTGGTGGGAATTCGTCGAGCAGAAGGTACATGAGTTTCTGCAAGCCGTTCCTGACATTACAGGCATCTCGGTCAGTCCTGGTACGCGGGAAAGCAAGGTCTCCATCTCGACCAACACGTGCCGCTGCGAACGCTGCCGGAATACATCACCTCTTGACTGGTACTACAGCCTGCTTCAGGCCATGTATCGCCCGCTGCATGAGGCGGGAAAAATTCTGGCAGTCAGGGATTTTGCGTATTCGGCAGTGCAACAAAGCAACATCATGAAAGCGGCAACGAAGGTGTCGGACGATATCGTCATTTCACTCAAGAATACGCCTCACGATTACTACCCGACTTTCCCGAACAACCCGGAGATCGGGCATGCCGGCAGACATCCGCAATGGGCGGAATTTGATACCTGGGGCCAGTTCTTCGGCATCGGATTCTTTCCGGCCAGTGTCGTGGAAGACATGAAATACCGGATGAACCATTGCCATGAAAACGGAGTTACCGGGATCACTCTGCGTACGGACTGGGAGAACATGACCGAGGCGTGTGCATTCAATTCCTTGAATTTTGTTAACGTGTTTGCCGGAGGCATGCTGTCCTCCGATCTTTCAGTTGAAGCGGATGCAATCTACAAGGCCTGGGTCGATTACGGGCTTTTCAATCCGATGAGGCCAGCCTCGTTCGATCAGTTGCCGGTGCAAGTCGCAAACAAGAAGAGCTATGCCCAACTGCGTGATTTCATGAAGGCTTCGTGGGAGGTCATCGAGAAATCCATATTCATTCGCGGACATGTCTTTCATGAGGACTGCATGTTCCCCGATACGCTCGACCGCGCTTTTTCAATGATGACAAAAATTCACGGGATGGACGATTGGCGACCCGGAGCCTCGAAACTGGTTGAAGTCACTGCGGAAAATATCCCCATCATCTTCCGTGAAAAACAGGAAGCCATGGAGAAAGTCGGCCAGTTGAAAACGCTTCTCGATGTCGACCGTCTGGGTATCGATGAGCGAATGAAAGATGATCTGCTGGAAGTTCTGGAATTGTTCGAGTGCTACGTTCGCGGTTTCGATCTCTGTACCAGGGTCTGCTACGAGGCAAAACATGCGCAACAAACCCGTAATGCTTCAGACCTGACGAAGGCTTTGGGTTCATTGGATTTGCTGCGTGAATATGCCGTAAACATTGAAACCAAGGTGCAGGGAAAAAACTATCCACATCATGTTTCATGGCTGCTCGATCATGAACGCGTGCGCGGACTGGCTCAGGACATCGGGAATCATCTGAACAATCTGAATGCCGCTTAAGGAAAAGGACCGTGCCGAAAAACATCTTTGATTTGACCGGGCAAGTGGCCTTGATTACGGGTGGTGCCGGTGGAATTGGAAGTGCCTGTGCCCGAGCCATGGCCGAGTTTGGCGCGCATCTGGCCATTGCCGATTGCAATTCCACCAGCGCAAGCGCCCTTGCCGATGACATCAACGCCAAAGGGGGAAAGGCGTTAGCTCTGACGCTTGACATCACCGATTACTCCGCCATCGAGACAGCGACACAGACGGTGATCAATGAATTCGGACGAATCGACATTTTGCTGAACAACGTGGCAACGACCGTAAGAAAGCCATTGCTTGAGACGACAGTTGAAGAATGGAATCGCGTATTCAGCGTCAATCTGACGTCGGCATTTTTCCTGTGTCAGATTGTCGGCAAGGAATTCATCAAGAACGGAAAGGGAAAAGTGATCCAAATCGCCTCGACCGGCGGCTTGCGCGGCGGCGCCAATTATGCGGCCTACGGCGCCAGCAAGGCCGGGCTGATTCAACTGGTCAAAACGCTTGCACTGGAATGGGCGCCGTATCGGATCAACGTAAATGCCATTGCACCGACCGCTAGCGAAACAAACTTTACGGCAGAATATTACGCCCAGCACCCGGAAAAAAAGGCGCAGGTCATCGCCAATCACCCATTCAAACGGCTTGGACAACCGTCCGACTATGCCGGTGCTGCAGTATATCTGGCGTCTTCAGCCGCCGACTTTGTCAATGGCGAAGTGATTGTCATCGATAGCGGAAAAACGGTTTAACCCGGCACCCGGAGAATTATTGATGGCCGACTTTGACATCCGCGCTCTGGAAATTCACAGCCAGTACGCATGGAATTTTGACTGGGTCAGCAAGGCGATCCGGTTCATGAAGGCTCATTCGTTGAATACACTGGTTTTGCACCGCAATGATTTTCTTGAACTCATCGTTTATCCGGGAAAATATTTTGGTTGCCGAAACGATAAATACAACAGTATTTTTGAACGTTATCAGGAGATTTTCCGGACGCTTTACAAATTTACGCCGACACGCCGAAGCGGACCGTATCAGCGCCGCGCCTACTTCAAACGCGTACTTGAGGAGGCACGTCGAGCCGGCATCACGGTTTTTATCGAAAACAAGGAACTGTACTTTCCGGACATCATTCTTGAGTTCTTTCCGCATCTGGTCAAAGAAGGGAAGGTGTGTGCCAGCGATCCGTTCTGGTGGGAATTTACCCGCGCAAAATACACGGAGTTCTTCGATGAATTTCCCGAGGCAGGTGGAATCATTAGCGCACTGGCTACGGGGGAAAGCAGGGTATCCATCGCCTCAAACCGGTGTACTTGTGAAAGATGCCGTGCCACAAAGCCGGAAGATTGGTACGGCGAACTGATTGCGGCCATGTACGAGCCGATCTCCGCCGCAGGACGGAAACTGATTATTCGGGATTTCGTGTTTTCATCAAAAGCTCATAATCAGATAAGTTCAACGATGGAGCAACTTCCTGAGTCCATCGGAGTCTCTCTGAAGAATACCCCGCATGACTATTACCCCACCTTCCCGAACAATGCGCGCATCGGCGCTGTCGGCAACCGGGATCAGTGGATCGAGTTTGATGTCTGGGGTCAATACTTCGGCTGGGGTATTGCACCCAGCATCATGATCAATGATCTTCGCGACCGTATGGAATATGCCAAGGCAAGGAAAGCAAAGGGGGTGATGTTTCGCGTCGATTGGGAGAGTCTAGACGGACACAGTTCCTGGGATACGCTAAACCAGATCAATCTCCATGCGGGGGCTGCTCTAGCCAATGACTTGTCTTCCGGAAGCACCGGGATCTATGCAGGCTGGCTGGAAGAGTCCGAATACTTCCGTAAGGATTGCAGCGAAGTAGAAAAAGATGCGGCAGCACAATGGCTGGGTTCAATACTGGATCAGACCTGGGCGGTGGTAAAGCAGACGTGTTTCGTGAATGACTGCGTATTCTCCGACTCAAGTCATCTACCGGTTAGCCTTGAACATGCGTTCTGGCTGGCCGAAGAAAAAAACAGCCTGAAAGAGTGGTTGCCGGAAAAAGCAAGCGCATTGAGTTCAGACGCTGATAATTTTCGACGCATCATTGATGAAAAAGATCGCGCTCTTCTTCTTGTCAAACAATTGGCAAAAGCAATTGCGCTTGGGAATAGCGGATTAACCACGGCGGCCACTCGCTTCCTGAGCGAGTCGTTCGACATCTTTGTTCTTTATGTTGAGGCGTTCCGGATTGCGACGCATTGCATCTTCCTGACCAGAATCCTGATCGAGAATGCGAGCCCGGAACAAGGAAACGACACGACAACAACACGAGTAACTTTGCAGGTGAGCATGCAGGATCTGAAATTGATTATTCACAGGTTTGAACTGCTATTCGTTGAGACTTCGTTCATCCATCGAGTCTATACCCTGCTCGATGCCGATCGTCTCAAAGCGCTCTACGCCAACCTCAGCATGAAGATCACTCAATCCGCTCTGGGCGAGGCACAGGACTTTCGCGCAACCAGTTCAACATCAATTTCCGTGTAGTCCGCCACACCGTCACCGCATTCCACCAGATTGATCAAGGCACCTACGATGGCGTTGGCAACGGCTTCCACGCTGGCGCCTACAACCGTCAAGGGGACAGCAAAGTTAACCATCTGCGGAATATTGTCGTAGCTGACGATCGACAAATCGTCCGGAACCCTTACTTTTTCTTCGTTCAGTGCCCTGAAAACCCCAAGGCTTAACCCGTAACTGCCGATGACGATTGCCGTAGGCCTGAAGGGCGAAGACAACAGTTTTTTTCCCACGAGATAACCCGAATCCGGCGAATTGTCGATTGAATCGATCATAATGTCGGCGTGCTGCGCAAGATGGAATCGATTCGCCGCGTCCTTATAGCCAGCTACTTTTTCCCGTTGCGTTGGATCCGCTGGCGAAAGATCCCCGATATACGAGATCCGTGAATGTCCAAGTCGGGCCAGGTGTTCTACGGCCAACGACATGGCTTTCCTGCGATTGACGTTGATGGTTGGAGTTTTGGGGATAATCGGGCTTCCGTAATGCAGAATCGGAACAGTCGACGAAGGTTTGACCTTCATGCCATCCAACAGGTATTCGCGGAAGATCAGAATGGCATCGACCCGGAACTGATTGAAAACGGCAATTGCTGATTCGACAGGGTTGATCGATAGAAGAAGATTATAGGAATGGGCGGTAAGTTTGTTATTGACTTCCGTGACCAGGCTAGACCATGTAAAGCGTTCTACACGGGGCCAGACAACACCGATGATATTGCTTCGTTTCGAGACCAGGCTTTTTGCCACCATATTGGGCTGGTAACCCATCTGACGGGCAACCGCGATGATGTGCGCCTTGGTTTTTGGTTTAACGAGAGGACTGTCGTTCAGCGCCTTCGATACCGTCGAGTAACTGACTCCGGCAATGCGTGCGATATCTTTGATCGTGATACTCATGCTGGAAAATAATCCCTAGAAATCGACCAGTCGAACAGCGTTGGAAGACGGCATGCGCGAAGGATGAGGAATCTCAAGCGCACAAGCCAAAGTATCCTTGTCTTCTGCGCCCCAGTCAATGCCGGAATTTCACTTGGGGAACGGCGAAAATTTCTGCCCGAGTGTCACGAAAAGGCAGTTTGGAAACCGTGTCCGCACTTATCACTGTCCGGCCTTACTGCCCATACCAGTAGCGTTGCCGTTCCTTTCGCCACGCCGAAACTTCGGTCGATTCGGCGATGGTAATGCTTACCGCGCCATCGCGATCCGTTCGCCACTGGCGGCTGGCGGCGTAACGTTCGAGCACATCAGGGCGCGGATGATTAAAGGCATTACGGTAACCCGCAGAGAAAACTGCCTCGCGCGCAGCGACGGCAGCGATGAATTCGGCTGTCGACGAAGCATTGCCGCCATGGTGCGGAACGACCAGCATCGTGCTGCGCAACACGTCCGGCGAGCGGGCGATCAGAGCCTTCTCGTCAGCCGCTTCGATATCTCCGGTGAACAGGACGCTACCGCCGGCATTGCTGATGCGCAGCACGCAACTCATGCTATTCGTCTTTTTCGACCTGAGCGCGTAATCGGCGGCATCCGGATGCAGGATGGCGAAACGCACACCATCCCATGCCCACTGTTGTCCCGCGATGCAAGGCTCACCACCCAGTTCGGGAATCGAGGTCAGCAGCCGGCTCACCGGCAGATACGCCTGCACGGCCGTCACCCCTCCGGAATGATCCTTGTCGCGATGCGAAACCACCAGCGTGTCCAGTTGACTGACGCCCGTTGCCCGCAGATAGGGCACAACGACGCGTAAGCCGGCGTTCGACTCGGTACTGTAAAGTGGGCCGGTATCGTACAGTAGCGTGTGTCCGGCCGTGCGCACCAGCACCGCCAGCCCCTGGCCGACATCGAGTACATCGACCCACGCCGCGCCCGGATCCGGACGCGGTGGCGGCCAGACGAGTGCTGGCATGAGCAGACACAGGCCGAGCCAGCGCGCCGGAAAACCGCGCGGCAAGAGCAGCCAGACCACCCCGACCACAGCCACCAGCGACGCCCACAGTGGCGGCGCGGCCTGCTGCCACACCGGCCAGCCCGCCAGCCATTCGAGCAGCGCCATCAGTTGCGCCATGAGCCAGTGATCAAGATGCAGCAAGGGTGGCCACGGCAGTACGGCAAAAACCAGCGCCAGGGGCGTAATGATGAAGCTCACGAACGGAATCGCCAGCGCATTGGCCAGTGGCGAGACCAATGAAAACTGCTGGAAAAAAAGCAGCAACAGCGGCAGGCTACCGACCGTTACCGCCCATTGCGTGACGCCCCAGCGGGCAAGTGCAGCGCGCCATCCGCGTTGCTCGCCGACGCGCGCGGTACTGACATAGAAGAGCAAGGCCACGGCACCAAAGGAGAGCCAGAAGCCGGTGGCCAGTACCGCCCACGGGTCGAGCACCAGCACCACCAGCAAAGCCAGCAGCAGTGTACGGCTGACGCCGAAGTTGCGCCCCGACCAGAGCGCCAATGCAACAACGCTCAGCATGTACAGGGTACGCTGTGCAGGCACCTCGAACCCGGCCAGCAGCGAATAGGCAAAGGCGGCCAGCCAGCCCGCCACAACCGCAGCCTGCTGTGCAGGCAAGAACAGCATCAGCCGCTCGCTGCGCCGCCACAACCCGTTGATCAAGGCTGCAAACAGCGCCGCGACCATCGTCACATGAAGCCCGGAAATGCTGACCAGATGGGTAATACCCGTGCGATTGAAGACCTGCCACTGCGTATTGGGTATTGACCTTTGATCGCCAACCGTCAAGGCAATCAGCACGCCAAGGTAAGGCGCATCGGGCAATACGGAAACGAAGCGACTACGGATGAAATCGCGCAGTCGTTCCACCGCATACCCGGGACGCGGAACGAAGGTTTCAAGCCGCTCGATTTCAGCGCGCTGGCGGATCGTCCCTGTTGCCCGGATGTTGCGTTCCAGCAACCAGGCCTCGTAATCAAAGCTGTGCGGGTTGGCGTTGCCATGCGGACGCCTGAGTTTGACCGTAAAACGCCAGCGCTCACCCGGACGAACCGCCCGCGGTTCGACGAATTCATCGACATCGCCAAGATCATCCCAACTGTGGTACCAGGCCAGCATGATCCGGCCGGGTACGGTCGCCCCTTTGCTTTGAACCGATTCGACATCGAACTCGAAACGCTCGCCGCGTTCGAAGCGTTGTGGCAACGAGGCGATGACGCCGGAGAGCTGAATATCCTTCGTCTCCCATGCCAGGGGCAACTGTTCGGCCAGGCGCTGCTGCGCCATCCATCCTGCCCAGACAAAACCGAGCAAAGAACAGCAAAAGAGCATGATCATTTGCGGCAGCCAATGCACACGCCGCACACAAAGGCTCACACCGAGCAATCCCGGCATCCCCAGCCCGACCATGAGGCTCATGGCGGGTAACTCGCTCTGTATTTGCAGGAGCGCGATACCGCAGGCGAAAGCAAGGATTGAGAGGCGCATGGAAAACCCGATCGGTAACGAGAGCGACTACAGCGAGTTCAAGTCCGAAGGACAAACCTTTCTACGGTCTGAAAAAGCAAAAGGTGAAGACATCGATTCCTCACCCCATGCCGGCTCACCGCACACGAGGAACTATTTGCTCATTCGAGCTGCAGGGCAACATAAAGCAACAGGCGGTCATCAGTATTGGCCAGATCGAGTCCGGTGAGTTCACCAATCTGGCGCAGTCGATAGTCGAGGGTATTGCGATGAATATGCAGTGCCTTGGCGGTAGCGACAGGATGGCCATTATGGGCAAACCATGCATCAATCGTCCGCCGCAGCAAGCTCTTGTGTTTGCCAGAAGCATCAAGACGCTGCAGCGGTCGGCGTAACTGTTCGGCCTGCCAGCCTGAATCAAGGCCGGAAAGCAAGACCGGCAAACTGAGTTCATAGAATGAAAACAGATTGTTCTCTGGGTTGCGCAACTGCCCCACGCGGAAGGTTTTGCGCGCACTCTGATAGGACAAGGCCACCCCTTCAACTCCCTTCAGGGCAACGCCCATGGAGAGAGCCGAGGGTGTTCCCGGCTCTTTGCGCACGATCGAATCCAGGGCCAATAAACGCTGGCGCGCCAGCGCGGATCCGGGTACCCGGCTGCCAATAAGGTCGAAAGCCTCAAGAATGACCAGTTCGCGGGGGGAAATCGCCGCCGTCAGAATTTCAGGTTGCTGCACAGCAAGGCGGAGCTGGCAACGCTGCAGCTCGATCAGCGCCAGATCGGGACGCAGGGTTTCATCAGTCAGATCAAGCACGACAACCGCACGCGGAGACAGGAAATCGACACCAAGTCTGACCGCCCAGGCTTCAAGATCAGCGCGGGACGTGTTCTCCTGCTTGACCAGATGAAACACGAACTCTTCCCGATAACGCTTTTCGCGTTGCAACTCACCGATCAATTGTGCCTGCTCGAGGATCATTTCGGCGGTAACGCGCACCAGTTCTCCAAACTGACGCACGGCATCCGGGTCTCCGGTCAGCCCGACGACACCGCATATCGTCCCGCGCACTGTTAAAGGAAGATTGACTCCTGGCTTTACGCCAGGCAGGTTACGCGTAGTTGCGCTATCGATCTCCACGGTACGCTGCTGAGCGATTGCCAGTTGGGCTCCGGCATGCAGATCCCCGATTCTGGAAGCTTCGCCGCTACCGATAATGATGCCGCGAACATCCATTACGTTCACATTGAACGGGATGATTCTCATCGTCCGCTCAACAATTTCCTGCGCCAACCTTGTTTCAATGGTAATCATGCCACCTCGATAAAGATAGCCACACAATTATGTTAGGCAAATGCACATGAATAAGCCGAAATAATTATTGAATCCTGTGCACCTGCGTGATGTTTATATCTTATTCCATCCTTACTCTCCTGACTCGCCATTAAACAAATATGTTGGAGGGATTTATCTTGCGTATCGTTGTCGCACCGGATTCATACAAGGGAAGCGTATCGGCACTGGGCGTTGCCCAGGCCATGGAACGGGGGATAC
>JFJP01037308.1_pt1 | contig 32677 bp, 22 predicted proteins | sample 431651 | NCBI WGS metagenome assembly JFJP01 (sample SAMN02602958, study PRJNA72255) | Microbial mat metagenome, whole genome shotgun sequencing project. | biome: fresh water; feature: sink hole; material: water; isolation source: purple microbial (photo- and chemosynthetic) mats found in... | reverse complement strand
TTCAGGAGTCTGGTAACAGATACTCGTATCCATAAGGTTATAACCGGTGGGGCTTATCAGCGAAATTTTGCGGGCGGATGGATTTCCTTTTATGGCAAAAGTCTTCACCTGCAAAGCATCGCCAGGCATTATCACCGAAAGGATGATCTCTGTTTTATTAAGCAGCTCATTGTTTTTCCCGAACTCTTCACAAACCAATTTATAATCGCGCAAATTGAAAGCTGGTAGATCTAGTTTCGCACGTGGTTCTAGGCTTACAATTAATGAGGTTCCATTATCTTTAACCTCCAACGATTTAATAGGCGCAAACTCCTTGCGGATAATATGATACGCCCGTTTTTTATTGCCATAGCCATCGACCACCCCCCAGTCGCGGTTTTGTGAAACTTTACTGTCCCAGCTTGGATCGGATGAGCGGTAATTGCTCCGGTAATCGTTGTATGTCCAGAGCGATGCGCCAAACATGTATTTCCGGCCACGAAATTCGTTCAGCATTTTTGAAAAATTGCCGGTAGAGGTATTTAGATCTTCACCGATCAGATTTGAACCACATTCAGATACAAAAATCATTTTACCGGGTTGAAATTCATGAACTTTATCCACGTTTTTCCCCCAGGAACCATAGGTATTGTATGGCACTATATCCCCAAATTGTGAAGGATCTTCTTTTTGGTGATTGGCCGTATGTGAAACCAGAACAACCAAACGGGAGTTATCAAGACTGTCTTTGACGTATTTGATGGCCTTTTCAGCGTACTCCATAACCTTGGTGTTTCGGTTTTTATCTCCAATTTCGTTTCCGACGCACCAACCAATGATCGATGGATGATTAAAATTATTGTTTACCAATTGTTTGATCCATGTCCTTGCAATCGGATTTGCCGGATCAGTTAAGTTTGTAATCCCCCAGAGCGGGATTTCGGCAATGATCAACATCCCTTTTTCATCCAGATAATCGTAAACTTCTTTGGGCAAAGGCAGATGCGACAGTCTTGTAATAGTAACTCCAAGTAATTTCATATTATCAATGTCGCGCTTAAAAACCTCTGCGGGCAACGTATTCCCTGTGAGGCGATCATCAGCCACCCAATTCATACCCATGGCCCTGACAGGTTCTCCATTGAGTAAAAATTCCCCGTTAACAATTTCTACCTTTCGGATTCCAAAACGCTCCTGAACGGCATGAACCAATTCATTACCCTTTTTTACAAGCAGTTTCAGCGTATAGAGATTTGGAAAATCGAAGTGCCAGAGTTTCACCTCTTTCTTTGTAAGCGGAAATTCAAATCCAGCTTTTTGATTGGAGTCACCAGTCAATAATACAGTTACATTACCTTTTTTTATGAGTTTACCTCCAAAACTAAGCTCATAATCAAGAGACATGTTTTCTTTTGTTTGGCTTGCATTGAATAGCTCTGCGCTTACTGAAACACTCGCCGTTCCTTTTTTCAGGTCAGGAATGGCTATAATATGCGCTGACTCTACAAATACCGGTTTATTAAGTACTAAAGTAACCGGACGCCGGATACCACCCCAACTCCAGTAAGCTCCGCTCCGGAAAGTGTTATCGGAACAAACCACCAGCGTATTTTTAGCACCACTTTTTAGCTTACCGCTGATATTTATATAGTTCGAAAAATATCCACCCGTAACATTGGCAATTTGCTCACCGTTTAACCAAACTTTGTAGTCGATTCCTACGGCTTCAAAGTTCAAGCGCACCACTTTGCCATCGATTACCGAAGGCGTTTCAAAAGTAGTCCGGTACCAGCCTTTTCCGATATAATTGGCATACTCGTCCCGGATATCCCAGTTGCCGGGCACATTCATTTTATCCCAGCCCGAATCGTTGAATTTACTTCCAAACCAGGCTTGATCTTCACCGTTATTATAATAATCAGCCTTGAAATTCCAGCTTCCATTCAGTGAAATTAGTGATTCGCCAGTAGTTGGATTTTCACCATTAGCTGCCTGAACAGTGCCAATAAATAGAAAAAGCACCAGAATAGCAATTTTAAACTTTGCCATAAGAATTTGATTTTAAATTTTTTTTATGTATTTCCAATAATTCTCAAAAGTCAATTATTTAAGCATTGGTCAAAAATGCTTACTTGTAATCCAGCCATGCTGTGGCTGTGGTTTTCTCATCCGAAACAAAACGAATCCAGCGAGCCTGTATGTTTTCGGGAAATTTGAATGTGATTTTTTCATTGGCTTTCACGATGAAACTGTGGTAAGTAACCCAGCTATTGTCACCGGTTGGATCGAATTCAACTGTAATTTTAACTGTATGATTGGCTTTGTGCGATATGGTGAGGGTTCGCTCATCGTAACATCCAAATAAGTAAGGGTCGGATGGTACTTTAGCCACAACTTCGCTATTCATCCAGGGACCGCCTTTACCAACAGGTTTGCCCATCTTCCACAAATCATCAATGGCTCCTGCCCATACCGTACATTTCTGATCGGCCGATTGAAAGACATGTGGATTATTCATTGCTTTGGAGGCATCGATACCCGTCATAACCAGCATTCCACGGTACGAAACATAGTCGTTTATTTTGAAGCTATGCGACGAAACAGGACGGATTTTAGCATACCCATCGGCATTTTCGGCAGGCAATTCGTAGAAAGTTCCGCCACAGCTGAACAAGTCGCGTTCGGTGGCAACCTCGCGGCAGATACGCAAGGCTTGTTTTTCCATCAAACGCTGATATTGTTCATTGCCCAGAGGCAATCTCCACCGGCGTTTCGAATCGTCAACAATAAGATACGAACCAACTTCAGCAGTAACAACTTTAGCAGGAACAGCCACATTCTCCCTAATGATTGTAGCCATAGAGTCGTTTGTTTTTGGTACGATATTCATTCGATCGTCCATCTCGTAATACCCTGTTTCTGTGCTGTTATTTCCTTCGCTGCTGTTGGCCAAAATTCCCAGTACACGACGATTATCTCCTAAACTATAAAGCAGACCTCCCTTATTTTGTTTGGACTCCAAAGGGGCAATTCCGTCGAACATTTGATCGGCTGTTGCAGGCTGCACTTTATTCGATGCGTATACAAAAGAAACGGAAGCTTTTGTAGCCCTGTCGGCAATAACCCTTATCCATTGCCCGGTTTCCATTTCTGCAAATTCAATGTGATTGGACCCATTGGCAGGAACATTCAAGGTTTCTAATTTGCGCCATTGGTTATTTCCATTCCGATCAATTTCAAAGGTAAAATTCACATCCTGAGATCCTTCATTTTTTAACCATGCGATTCTTTTATTCCATCCGGCAAACAAAAATGCATCGGAAACGGCTCCTGATTTTATACTTTCCTGCAACCAAACTGAACCTGAAGCATCGTTAGTACCTGTTTGATCGGGTTGATTAAGTGGCGTAAACCAAAGGTTTGATTGCGATTGCCCGGGCCCTGCAATTCCTCCTTTTGCCTGGCGTTTATTCAAAAATTCGCTTTTGGCAGCATCGTCGCAACCAAATACCAATTGATCGTTCCAGCGGGTAAAATCGCCAATAACTTTAAGGTACGACGACCGCGGACGGATTCCAGCAGTATTGTCCGAAGTAAATGTTTGCGGAAAGTGCCAGAACATACCGTGCATCGTCATCAGGTAGTCAGGACTTTTTTCAGTCCCTATGTTGCGAATACGAGGCCATTCGGTATTCCAGCCATGAGCACCATCGTAACTATTACTCGCTTTGGGCAAACGATAAAACGACCATTTGCCCTTATCGCGTATGCCTAGCAAAACAGATTTATAATCCCAACCAGTTGCCCAGATTGGATCTGTTTCAGGATTTTCATTCCCATAAATACCTCCGGGCCCGGTCACTTCAGTAAACTGATTCCGACGAATTAACTTCCAGTTTTTTCCATCCCATTCTGACAGAGAACCTGCCTCGGTCCGTGGATCAGTCCTGGCTTTCTCGCCTTGTTCTCCGTTGTTCGAAAACACAAGTACGCCCTGCCCTGAATACAGACCTTTGCCATGAACGCCAACCAACAAATCACTTTCGTAACTTTTAAACCCTTCGCGTTGCAATTGGTTTTCATCCTTATACAAGGTATTTACTGCCAATGAATGGACATCGATCTCATAAAATCCTTCTTCCATGGTGCCAATGATAACTTTGTTTTTGGGATCGGACAAACTGCGGGCTATCCCTGTAAACCGGCCTGGTGCATCTTTAATAGTTATAATACGCACATTCTTATTCGAATCGATGACATATGGCCCGATAAAAAGCTGATTGCTTTCTTTATGAATCATCCGGTTGGCAGGTGTTCCACCAATACTCTCCGGCCTGGTAATCTTTTTTAAATCAGGTGTAATTTCATATAATTTGTCTGATGAACCAAAAGGCAAATGAGGGCCGTAAGTGATTACCCACAAACGGCCGGCCCAGGGAACAAGTGCACCCGTACCGCACTCTCCCTCATTATTAAAATATGCTAATCCCGGGTAAATACCGCTTACCTGAATAGGCTTTTTCGAATTTTGAGCATGCGACAAAAAAACAAGTAAACTCAGAAAAAGAATTAGCAAAAATGAATTTCGTTTCATAGCTGGGTCAGTTAATTTATTACTCAGTGGTTTCTATATTGAAAAAATCAAAATCAGCCGGAATTTGTTTTAGGGTTCCCCGGTTGAACGAATAAACTCCGGTCATCATGCCCATAAATCCCCAGTTGGGAGTTCCCTGGTCGCTCAGAAATGCGGCATCTGCAATTACACCTGCTTCGAGCCAGGTTTTGTTGTCGTAACTATAGAAAAATTCACGGCGCAACTTATCCACTTTCATCCGCAGGTAAACTGAGCTGCATTTGATATTGTCTATCATATTCAGAGCCGTCTTTTTGCCATACCGTTGTTCTTCCAAAACCAATTGCAGTTTCCCGTTTTGGGCAAGCTGTAATCCAAGTCGGGCATAAGTTTTAGTATCGTAATAACCTGTGATACCAGCCTGCTCCTTTGATTCAGGATTGAATGTAAGTTTGGTGGTAGCCGTAAAATGCAGCCAGCGTTCGCGCTGCACAATCAGGTTGCAACCCAAAATGGTGTCAATATCAAAGGCTCCTGAATATATGCGAAGCTTACCTTTTTTTTCTGTCAGGCTGAAATTTTCGTACACCGGATTGCGGCGGAATACCCACTGAATGCCCAATTTCTTGTTTGTAAAATCATCACTGGAAGCCTTGAAAACAGGTGTCCACGGAAGGTTCGGACGGATATTGACATCGAGTGGTCCTTTCCCCCCGTTGGCAACAGGCCAGCCATTTTCATCCCAGGTAATTCGTTCGAGTGAGGTTTCACGACCAAGTTGACTGACACCTCGTTTTTGTCCCCTAATTTCACCTTGTAGCCAGCGTTGAGAAAGCACCATAGTCCACCATTCGTCGTTTTGGGTATTGAAAATCTTTCCGTGCCCCTGGTGAAAATTGATAGCATTCTGATCGCGCTGGGTGAGGTAAGGGTTATTGGGAGAGTTCTCGAATGGGCCATAAACCGATTTTGAGCGGGCAACAAGCATGTGATGACCATTGAATAATCCAGAAGATGCGGCCATGATAAAATAGTAATTGTTGTCTTTCTTCAACATGTGCGGACCTTCGGGAGCAGACTTTTTACCCTCTGTCTCCAGCCAGCGGGGTTCCTCAGCCATTTTGGTGCAATGACGGTTAAGTTTCACTATTTTGGTTCCGTTCCCGCTTGGGATTCCAGCAGCAAACAACATATAATGCTCACCATCGTCGTCCACAAAATGCGAAGGGTCACTGCCAAAATTGGTAATTTGTACCGGCTTGCTCCAAGGCCCCTGAATGTTTTTAGATTTCATCATGTAATTGCCGCGCACGTTGGTACTGCGATCTTTGCTCAACTGAACCAGGCAGTAAAAAATATAAAACTCACCGTTGTAATAGGAGAGATCGGGTGCCCAAATTCCCATTCCATCAAAGAAATAGCTCAGGTCCAAATCTTCGCTTTTCGAAAATACATGGCCAATCTGCTTCCAGTTGACCAAATCTTTGGAATGGGAAATAACAATTGCCGGGAAATATTCAAAAGTGGAATTGACACAGTAATAATCATCGCCTACCCTCACCACCGAAGGATCAGGAAAAAAACCGGGAATAACCGGATTGGTGTAGGCTTTGGGGGCCGGACATTGCGCCTGAAGTATGTTGAGTGATATCAATCCTAAGGCAATTAACACGAAATGTTTCATATTATTAGGTTCTGGTAACTTAAAATGCTTTGATTTTGATGTTTTACACACGAGTATTACCTACTTTCCGAAGCAAAATATATTCAATTTCAGATTGATTAATCAGTTCTTCTGCCAGATTTCCAGCGGTCAGTATTTCGCTCCATTCGCCGGGGATGCCCCACCCTGGGGAATGCTGCGTATTTGAAGGTAATATTTTTGGGCGTTTTCCAGTGCTGAAACCCTGAAAGTGCCAAAAAAAACCGAAGTAATTATCTTCCACATAGCTGAATCGTTAGGCGTTGCAGTATAAAGAACTTCATAAAACTGATCTGATAAAACCCAGCCCTGGCCAATGGTGCAACCATTATTGCAAGCTTCAGACAACCAAACCACAGTCGGCAAACTTTTGATTCCGTAATTGGGAAAAACAGCTACCGGTCTGGAAGGCTTTCCCTCTCCTGCCCCATTTATGGCTGCTACTGAGATATCGCAAGACACATCGGCTGTAAGGCTTGTTAAACCGATGCCATAATGGGTTGGAGCTGTGGTTTTTGTTTCGCCGCTGACAGTATATGTTAGTGCATTTTCAGTAGAAAATTCTTTCTTTTCGAACACCACCCTCACCGATTGCAAAACTGGAATAACAGCCACTAATTTTGACGGTTCGGGCTTTGCCAAATAATAAGTTGCACTACCGGCAAAAGTGATGGAAGCCAATATAAGAATGTAGAAAAGTGTTAATACTATTCTTAATCGATTCATTTATATTCGTTTTAATATTTCAGGTATGGTCCTTTTTTGTTCCAGAAAACTTCAACATTTGAAATCCACCAGGTTTTCCCGTTATCATTATTTCCCTGATAGAAAAGGAATGTTCGTTTTCCATCGTCGAAAATGTGAGGATGTCCTGATTCGCTTGAATTCCATTCGCCCGGTCTGCCATTAGCCAGAAATGGTTTATCAGATAATCGTTTCCAGTGAAACCCATCTTTGCTTTCAGCCACCCCGATCTGTTGCGGCCAATTGTTGTATGCCCCCGCATAAAACATGTAAAGTCTTCTGTTCCGATAAATTACCGAAGCACCTTCAATACATTCCCCTTCCCAGGACAATTCCGGCTTCAGGATTGGGCCATCTCTTGATATCAATGTCCAGTCGTTGCGCTGGAAATCAGTAGATTCAGGAGCTGTTGCGACTCCCTGCATTTGAATTTTGTAGTTGGGGTCGCGGGTTGCAAAAAAGAGGAAATATTTCCCTTTGAAAAAGCTTACTTCGGCGTCAATCGCCCTACCGCAATTCCAGTTTCCCCCCGGTTTAAAAATGGGATTTGTTGGATTACGCATGAAATTGGAAATTCCATCATCCGCACTGCATGACAAATAGCATCATTCTTCCCATTTCCATAGGTTTGATAAAAAATATGGACTTTCCCATCTTTGACGATAGCGCAGGGTGCACAGATGCCATTTTTTTCATAAGGCTCCTTAACCTTTATAACTCCCACATTTCTCCAATGAATTAGGTCTTTGCTTTCTGTAATTCCAATTTCCCATACATTACTGCCAGTTTTCCCCGGAAGTGAAGTATACAGAAGGTAGGAGCCTCCAAACCGGATTACATGCGGGTCTTTAGAATAAGGAATTCCCTTTCGTGATGTATCGGCATACATCATAGTTTCTTTTTGTGCAATTGAAACCTTAGTTGAAATAATGGCCAAAACAAGAATTAAAATTTGAGAGAGTCTTTTCATTTAATTTTTTTTATTGTTCCAGATTAATCTACCTAGTTTGATCAAGCTGTCGCTATTTGCCTGACTGTATGTTCCTGTTTTATCAGGTGCGGTTGAAAGCAAAATAGTACTTCCACCGCGATCGAAACTTTGTTTGATGTATTTGTACAAACTGTCTACCGGATAAAACTTGCTTTGAGGAAAAGTAAACCAGACCGATCCTTTCATCAAACCATTGCCCAGTGTGAGTGAATCGCAACGTTGTGAGGTAATCTCATATTCAAAAGGAAGGTAAAAATTTTGGCCGTCAATTTCCCTGTTTGGATTATGACCGGCAGCGGGAGGAATGCGCTCTTCACCGTTTATGATGTCGGTTGGAAAGTACCTTACTTTGCTTCCATCCTGAACATGCTGATTAAAATGCACAAAAGTATTAGGATTCTTTCTTTTTAGCAGATCGTATGATTCCTGCGGTGTTAGTGTTGTATCAGCCCAGCATTGCATATCGAGCCAAAATTCATATATATCGCCATAATTTTCTGACAATTCCGTCAATTGAGAAAGGATGATTTGTTTTGAGGTGGTTTCTTCTAATTCAGCTTTAATCGTTGGATTCCAGTTTACCGGATTCCAGTCATTGCTTCCCCACAAACAATAATACAAACATGGTTTGATATCGTATTTGAGGCAGGCTTCAACAAACAGTTTTACCACATCTTTTTTGAACGGACTGTTTGCCACATCGAATTGTGTTACTTTGCTGTCCCACAAACAAAATCCGGAAGTATGGCGGGTGGTGAGTACTGCATATTTTACCCCGGCTTCCTGGAAAGTTGCCATCATGGTTTCGAAATTGAGGTTTACCGGATTGAAAATGGCAGGATCGGTATTCTTCGAAAACTCACGCACCAGGCAAGTATTGTCGTTGAAATGCACAAATGCACCAAAGCGAAGATTCTCCCATTCAACAAGCACGTCGGTTTTTTCATTAGCAGGCGCATAACTTTTTAAGCCTTTATTATTGCATGAAACAAAAGAGATCAGAAAAGGTACCAGAGCGAATAATATAAATTTCGTTTTCATTGGTGATTGATTTATTATTTGATCATTATTTCAATATCTGCTTTTCGCAAATCGGGTGTTACTTTCAACGAAATTATCTGTCCGTTTTTCAAAACTCCCTCAACCGCGGTATTGAAAGGTGCATGTAATTTAAAAGAAACATCCCAATCTTTTGGCCATGCCGGAAACAGGTAAATTTTTTTATCAACGGTTTGCATCAGCATTTCCTGAAGACCAATCATTCCGCTGCCACCCCAGTTGTGATCGGGAACCCAGTCGTGCCCGGGGCCCCAGAATGTTGGGAATCGCCGCTCCGAATCCTGTAGCTTTTTGATGGTAATTGCCGCAGCTTCGTCAGTCAAACCAAGGCGGGCGCAGAAAATCGCGTCCTGGTGCCAACTGATGTGATTCTTCTGGCGAGCCTCATCGGTTCCAAATCTCCAGGTGTTAATGGCTACCTCCAAATTGGGTTTGCCAATTCCATAAATTCCGTAAGGAAAAACCGGGTACAATTGCGGAATTTCCTGGTTATTGATGCGTGCCCAGGCCCAAGCTGGTGAAATAGTTTTGTGCCCCTCCTTTTCCCGGAAAGCAATAGCAGGGATTCGTTTCAGCATTCCCTCCCAATGAAGGCGTTTTTCTACTGAAACATATTTCTCCGTAAGTTCGAGCAACCGGGTTAAAACTGTTTGCAAACCAGCGATAGTTGATGTGGAATTGTATGCCATTTTGTAGGTTTCGGCTCCGGTGCCCGGATACAAAATCAGTTTTCCGTCACCATCCAACGCCTGTTTGCCACGCGAAAGTGCTTCCCTCTGGTAATGTTCATCAAAAAAGGTCAGACAACTTTCGATAAATGGGATGTACTTCGAAATATCTTCTCCGGTGAAACGCTCCACATCAAGCATCATCAGGCAAAACTCCATCTGGGTATCCCATAAATATTCGAGCCAATAATTGTACTCTACTCCTTTCGGAAAATTCTCCGGACGGGTCCAACTGTAAGAGGTCGCCAGCGGTAACCCAAATTGCTCCAATTGTTCGGTAAACGAAGCGCCTTGGTGTCCCCAGTAAAATTTTGTTCGTTTCTCTGCATTTCCCAAAGCCTGCAAATAGAAGTTCAACTGGGAGGGCAGCATATCAAAATCACCACTTTTAAACATTGGGAAATAGACCAGTCGCTGATTTTGGGCCGTAAATGTTCCGCCGCCCCAGTTTCGGTGGTCGGGAGTAAAGGGCATGTTTTTATCGATATACGAAGGGTCGAAAGTAAACAGCCCGCCGTTGAATTTAGTCGGGTATTTCCCATAGGCATTGCATCCCAACTGATAGCGAAAAAGCTGGTAGTTGCGCCCCACCTGCCATTCAGAAGATTTTACATCCGGTTTGTCAGGATTAATGGCAATATAACTTCTGTTCCAGAAATCACTCCACCATTTTAAATTTTTTTGAACTGCCGTTTTTTGAACAGCAGCGGTTTCTTTTTCTATTTCTTTTATTCCATTTTTCCATGCTTCAATAGAAGGCGAATTGTCGATATGCAAATAAACCTTCACGTGGCTTTTTCGGGACGGTTTTACGCTTTTCAACTTCCAACCAGTAAATTCGGTATCGGCATATTTCCCTGAAGTTGTTCCGGCAGGTTCCATATTTTCGCCAGCCATTAATCCACCAAAAGTCAGGTTTTTGAAGGGGTTCCAGAGTTGGTCCTTAACCGGATCCAGACCCTGCTGTTTTACAGTGATGTCGAATAATGATTCGTCGCGGTTGCGGTGATAAAAGAGCACTTTGTTTTCATCGAAACCTATCGAATCTTTGCGGACAACGGCTTTCATCGGGGCATCGCGAAATGCCAAACTTGCCCATACTTGTCCTGGTTTGGTCCAAACCAAATCGCTGATTCGCCAATTTTCATAAATAGCCTCAACTGAAACCGGATCCGAACTTTCGCTTTCAACATGAACCACCGGATGAAAAACATCGACCCATATTTTTACCAGCGAACTTTTGCCCGCTTTTTTTCCTGAAATTTCAACATAACCTTCCTTCAATTTCAGTTCCTGCCGGAAATCGGCACCATTGAAAGGATTTGGAAATAATTTCAGTCTTACTCTTCCCATTTTCGGAAATACATTATTCTCATCAAAAGCTCCGCTTCGGGAAAGATAAAACAGAATTTCACCATTTTCAACCCATATGTTCAAACCGATATCGCCACCCCCACAGGGCATGGATTCGGAAGAATTTTTGCTCTGAGATGTCCAGATAATATTGTTCCGGTCAATATTGTACATTTGTCCGGAAATACTGTTCACCACAAAAAGAACCAGAATAAGGCAATGAAGAGGTAGCGATAGTTTTCCCATAGTTTAAAAATCAATTTTATATTTTTGAGATCAATAAGCATGATCCTCCGCCAGCAGCAAGTTTTACATGAACTTTGTCCGAAGATTTCAGAATTTTCGTTTCCGTTTTCAATACCTCGCGGTTGGTGAGGTAATGTGCATTTTCGCCATCCTGAATAATTGTAACCTTATACTTGCCCTTATTTAAAAACCCTAGCGGAATATCAAGTTCACGCGGCGATTCGTTTGTAGCGGCTCCAACCAGCCAGTTACCATCATTTGCCTGTCGGGCCATTACAATATATTCGCCAATTTCACCTGCAAGCGTTTTGCTTTCCATCCATGGCATTTTTTGTGATGCAATAAACTTCAACAAATCAGGATATTTGCGGTAATACTCAGGAATATCGGGTATGATGGTTGCCCCGGAAAAGACTATCAGCGTGCGCGCAGTCTCCGAAACCAAAGTGGAAGGTACCGGCTGGTTTTCGTCCACACGTGTTGTTTTTCCCTGACGGAGATCGAACATCCCATTGTTCATATCGATAGGCCCTGCCACCATATTTACAAAAACGGAGGTCACAAAAGTTGATGGCACAAAAACACGATGCGCATCGAGCTGGGCATGGCAGAATTCGCGGGTCACAGCATTTGGAAAGGTACGCATCTGTCCGTATGGGTGAACAGGACCGTCGTGAAAATCGCATAGCAGATGATTCTGTGCACACAATGCGGTAATTTTCCTTGTCCATACATTTTTCTCAGCAGGTGTGCCGCTCATAAATCCATATTTGATACCAGCTGCACCCCAATCGCCGTATTGTTTAAGCGTTTGTTCTATTGGAAATTTACGACCACCCACATCATTCAGATAAAGCCATATTCCAATACCTTTTTCCTTGCCGTATTGAATTAATTTTCGGACATCACTGGCTTTATCGCCCTTTACAGGATCCGATTCGGCTTGGTGTTCAGGACCATACCAGTTGGCATCCAGAACAAGGTAACGGATGTTATTTTCGGCAGCAAAATCGACCATCCGAACCCACGACGGATAACTCATAGAATAAGTGAAACCATCAATGAAAGCACCATCAATGCGCCAATCCCAAACTGCAACACCCGGTTTTACCCACGAAAAATCGCCCTTAGGCTCAGGGTTCAGGAGTTCAATCATGTGAGAATCAACCAGTGTCCCGGGCGTTTTTCCAAAAAGAATAACACGCCAGGCTGAGTAATAACCGGCAGCCAACTTTCCAGACTTTGACACAACAGCAAAAGCTGTACTGCCCTTTTTAGACTGAAGCAGCAATGGATCTCCTGTTTTCAGATATGCTTCATGAATCGCAAAATACAGGTCATTGGCAGCTTTTACAGTCATCACCGGAAAACGATTCCCTTCGCTTTCCGATAGTTTTTCGGGGCCAATATTGGCATTTTCGCCATTGTAAAACCATGCTGTATAATCTCCTGCAAAACGAAATTCCGTCAATTCGAACGCTGCAGGTAAGCTATCTTTCTCTTCAGTTGGAATAACATAACGAAAGGCGACTCCTTCATTGTAAACTCTGGATTCGATTCGTAAATACCTGATACCACCAGATTTTGGGCCTGCTAAATCCAGACTAAGTTCGTTGTATTCGTCCTTCACTACAGAACGCTTTCCCCACACAGGTTTCCAGACTGAATTAACTGCATGACGATCGGAGTTATTGATACTCCAGTCCATTGCTGGTAACTGTCCGGTTTTCCCATCAGAATATCCAAGCGGCGAGTCTTTAATTATAGTCTGGTGCCAGGCATTAACCGTATAAGTCAAAGTGCCATTCTGGGCCAGTTGAAATGCAATGGACAAATTCCCATCAGGCGATTGTATCGATTTAACCTCCTGAGATGAAATACTCTGAAAAGAATCCAGCAGAATTGGAAGAAAAATTAAATAAAAGAAGCGTTTCATTTTTTATAGGTATGAGTTATAGATTATAATCAAATATAACCATAATGTTACGTTCTAATTCTTCTTCTTTCGCTGCTTAAGCGGAATTTGAACATTGTAAGAATGATCCAAAGTCTCGTTAACAGCGCATAGCAGCGACACCAGTTTGCCATTATCGAAAAAAAGTTGCGGCCTTTCCAAAGCTTCAAGTTTTTGGACAGTACCATCTTCCCATTTAATATCCAAGGTTGAAACCAACGGATGTTTAGCCAGTTTCCAATCCAAACCGTCGAGCGAATAAAAAAGCACCAAACTGCGGCCAGCATTGGTAAAAGCACCTTTCATGTCCTTTACAATTGCGTAATAGCAGTTATCCTGAAACCACACGAATGGGTCTTCTGCCGGAAAGTCAATATTTTCAGCCGTAAAAACAGGTTTGTTTTGTTTCACAAATGGGCCTTCCGGATTTTCGGCAATGGCCGTGAGATGGACAACAGGGCCACCAAAAGGCTGTGGTTTTTTACGAGCAACTGCTTTGTAAACCATCAGGAAACGGCCATCGGGCATTTGGGTAACCGAAGGGTTGGCCACCATTTGTGCATCGTGTGCCGTTGTATCTGCAGAAATATCAATGATTGGTTTATCGAACCGCTTCCAGGGGCCATTTGGGTCGTCGGCAATAGCAACCCCAATGCGCTGGTTGTTGCGGTGTGTCCAGTTGAGTTGCGGGCTGGTTATTTTACCATCGCCAAAATTGCCGGCGTAGTAGAGGTAATATTTTCCGTTGAAGAAATGAACCGTTGGATTGTGCGTGTACATCCCATCCCAGTATTCATCTCCCCGATGAGGCAGAGTAACATCTTTATGCTGAAACGGACCATAAGGCGAATCGGAAACAGCATGAGCCACCTCTGAACTGGTTACCCAGGCTGACATTCCATACTTGCGTGGCCAGCGGGAATAGAAGAGATGGTATTTTTGGTCGATGTGCGACTTTACAAGCGTTCCGCACCAGATGTAGGAAGTGTCGTTAATGAATTTCGCGGTTAATTTTATGGGGGTAATCATTGCCTGGATATTCAACTCTCCAGGCGGTACAGCATTTTTCTCCTGGGCTGAGGAAATGAATCCTGACAGAGCCCAAATTAAGGTAAGCAGGGTAATTTGTCGCATCGTGTAAGTCACTACCTAAGATTGTCAATTACAAAGGTTAGATTATTTCAAATAGTGAAAAGGCTGGCTTTTACACCAGCCCTTCACCAAATTTACTAACTAATTAATCCATCTGAAAAAAAGTTCGTTTATTACCATCCTGTATTTTGTCCTAAACCTGGATTCAGATTTAGCTCGGTTTCAGGAATAGGCCACAAATAATCTTTATCCTTATTGAAATTGGTCCTGATCAAAATACGATAATCAGTCGATGGATGAGGAACATAATTTGTTTCATCGTAAACCGGGTCTCCATATTCATCAAAGGTAACGGCAGGATAAAGACTGAAATCCCCTAAAACAGGCCGGCCAAAGATGGGTCGTTTAAGAACTACTTCGGCACGTTTCCAGCGAAGGAGGTCCTGATAGCGAAGGTTCTCGTTCCATAATTCAACTTTACGTTCAGAACGAACGATTCTCCTCATTTCCATCTGACTTAATCCGGTAGCTATTGCTGGCATATTTACATCTGAACGCCCCCGAACCAGGTTTATCGCATCAATGCAATCATTATCGATCTGGTTCAGTTCAATTTTAGCTTCAGCATATGTAAGCAAAACTTCGGCATAACGACAAAGCATGAAAGGATTCTCGCACTGGGTGAGCTTTGTGGCATATTTAAAATCGTAATATTTACGAACAAGATACCCTGTAAAAGAGGTGAACTCAGTTGTGTTATAGCTATCCAGGTTCTTTACACTTGCACCGGCACTATTTAGTGTCGTTGGTTTGTCCTTGCGGGTTTCGTAAACAAAGCCATTCCACATATCTCCTGGTAAAACAAAAGAATATTTCATTCGTGGATCGCGGTTTTTATAGGGTTGTGTTTTATCATATATCGGCGATTTGCTGATATCGAGACCATCCGTACAAAGATAGGAGTCCATCATATTCTGTGTCGGCACAATGGTAGTATAACCGCCTGCTACAGAGCGTGCACTTGTAAATTGGGCAAATGTTGTCGCATTGTTGGCTGTAACCAGATGTCCCTGTGTTAGTATTTGTTCAGTGTTACCGGCACTGTTAAGAATGGCTTCGGTAAAAAGCGTTTCATATTTGGGCATAAGGCTGTACTTTTTCGAATCGATTACAGCTTTAGCAGCAGTTGCAGCGGTTGCCCAGTCGTTATTCTGAAGCGCAGCGCGTGCTTTAAATGACATGGCAGCTCCCCAGGTGACACGACCTGACGTTTTTATTGTTGAATTAGCAAGTAATTCGGCTGATTTATCAAAGTCAGCATAAATTTTCTGTAAAATATCAGCTTTGGGTGTCCTGGTTACCTGCTTGCCTTCCGATACCGACTTAACAGTTTTATTGAGGTAAACAACATCACCAAACATGTTTATCAGTCGCAAATAATAGTAGCCTCTCAGAAAATAAACCTCGCCCTGAAACTGATTTACTTTCTCAGCTTGCAATTTATCCTTAACCGTTTCAATTTTTTCGAGCATAAGGTTACAACGTGAAATACCCTGATACATGCTGAGCCATAACGACCTGAAATATCCGTCTTTATAATCGGTAACCGACATCAGCATGTTTTGAGCAAATCCGCCTCCACGAATAAAGACAACATCAGCTAATGCATCCCAACTGTATTCAGGAGTTAAATAACCGTTATTGCCTGCCACCAGAAATGAGTAACAAGCATTTACACCTCCCTGTATTTCAATTTCGTTCTTATAGAATGTTTCTGAATTAGGAACATCCAACGGATAGCGTTCAATAGCATCGTCACATGCAGTGAGCAGCACCAGCATCATCAAAGTGACATATTTTAAACTTTTCATATTAGTAGATTTAAATAGTTTTTATCGTTAAAATTTTACTTCCACTCCAAATGTATAAGTAGCAATAAGAGGATAACTGTTCTGAACGCTTTCGGGCGATTCCGGATCCATGCCTATTGGCATTTTACTCATTGTAAACAGATTGTTTCCATTGGCATATATTCGTAAACCGGAAATGCCCTTCTTCTCGAACCATGTTTTTGGGAATGTGTAACCTACCTGAAGGTTTTTCAAACGCATATATGCTGCACTAACCTGCCAGAAACTGGATGCCTGTGTGTTATTCGAATGCTGATTGATAGAAAGCCGTGGATAAGCAGCATTGGGATTAGGATTAGCTTCGTTCCAGCGGTCGAGATGCTGCACTAGCAGTGTTGAAGCATTAGAGAAAGGATAAGCCAGCCAACCGGAAATATAACCATCACGTTTTCCTACACCCTGAACGAACACAGCTAAATCGAATCCTTTATATGAACCAAACAGGTCTAACGAGAAAGAATAACGGGGAATTGGGTTTCCAAGAACCACACGGTCATCGCCTGTCATTTTAGCATCACCGGCATCGGGTTTACCATCACCATCCGTGTCAACAGTAAGCTGATCGATATACCGGATATCGCCTCCCTGAAGTTTGCCCCACTGTGCCACCGTATGAGCTCGAGCTTCAGCAAAAGAGGAGAAATATCCATCAGCTACATATCCGTATAATGCATCAATCGGATCGCCCACTTTCTTAACATGAACTCCGTTAACTTGCGGTGCCAGGCCTCCAAGGTTGGTAATTTTATTTTGAACATCCGATAGAATACCTGTAATCCTGTAATTAAAATCACCAAAAGTATTATTATGAGAAATTGAAAGATCCCATCCGATATTCTCTACTGAACCTGCATTTTGTTTTGGTGAATTTGCATATCCCATAACGCCGGGTATTGCAATGTTGAGCAAAATATCCCGGGTATCTTTTTTATACCAGTCAAATGTTAAATCAACTTTCCCGTTCAGAAAGCCCAAATCTATACCAAAGTCGAGCATCCTGGTAGATTCCCAGGTTATGTTATTTAAGGCAAAATTTACCGGGGCATATCCTGGATTTAAAACACCTCCGAAAACAGTATACTGATTGGTAGCCACATTTAATGCGAAAGGATAATTAGAGCCCAGGCCGGACTGATTGCCAAGTTCTCCCCATGAAGCTCTGAGTTTTCCATTGTTCAACCACGATAAATTACTTATGAATCCTTCGGAAGAAAAGCGCCATGCAGCCGAAAACGAAGGAAACAAACCCCACTTATAGCCATTAGCAAACCTTGATGAACCATCGTATCGTATGTTCGCTTCAAACAAATATTTGCTGGCGTAAGCATAATTCAAGCGTCCGAAATAAGACATTAAAGCCCACTCGTTTGAGTAACCTCCATTTGTCATGCCTGTAGGATCGTAAGCATTAATTTCCTCGAACTGCTGAAAATTATTAACCTGACGATAAGCACTTATACTGTTGAAATAATTAGTCAAATACTGAAATCCACCTAACACGTTTATACTGCTCTTGCCTAATTCTTTCGAATAATTTGCTAATAAATTGATGTCATCTTCCCGTGTTCTGTCCCTTACTTCATTCAAATTAGCATAGTTTACCAGCATACCTACCGAAGAGCGTAACACCTGACCTGTTTTATAATCGATTACATCAGTAGTTTTATTAACATCTTTGTAATTCGATAAATTCAGTTTTGGCGCATAGGACAAATCAATTCTCAACCCGTCAAAGGGGGTGATGGTAGCATTTAATTTTGCAATTGCTTCCTGATAGTTCTCTTATCGCATATTCAGTCCCTCATAAATGTATTGCATTGCATGGGGAGTACCTGCATAACTTGTACCCCAAACATCGTTGGAATAACGAGTCTGGTATATTGCAGGCTGCCGCATTAAACCTTCAATCAATGTACCCGAAGCAGCATCGTCGATATCGGTGTTACGAACCGATAAATCAAATCCGAATTCAAAAATTTTGTTCAGCGTATAACTATTGTTTGACCTTACACCGTAGCGCTTATAAAGTGAATTGGGAATATGGGCATCCTGCCAGGTATAATTTATTGACGTATTCGACCTGAATTTTTCATTTCCGATGGAGAACCCCAGATAGTGTTGTGTCTGGGTTGCCCTATCCCGGTAAGTTTCCCTAAACATGTCGGAATTTGGATATGCATCGCGATCAGTCGCATTCTTCCATTCTTCAATTTTAGTTGCTCCATAAATAGCTCCTCCGGGTACACCTGCATCGTTTCTCAGGTCGTTTCCGTTCGCTTCATCGTACATGGTCATGTAATCCCAGGCGGTAGCATTTTTAGGAATTTCTAAAGGCAGGGAAAACCCGTAAGAGCCTTTATACATTACACTTGTTTTTTCGGTTTTCCCCCGTTTAGTGGTTATCAGAATCACACCGTTAGCAGCACGCGATCCATAAATTGAAGCGGAGGCGGCGTCTTTTAATATTGAAATGTTTTCGATGTCGTTTGGGTCAACAGCATCAACCGATGATGCAACTCCATCTACCAATACCAGCGGGTTATTGTCGTTGAGGGTACCAATACCACGAACACGGATGGAAGTACCTTCCTTGCCAGGTTTACCACTATTGGAGGTAACAGTTACTCCCGGAGCCATCCCTTGCAGTGCCTGAGATGTCATAATAGTACTTCTTTTGGCAATAACATCACCTTTTAAAGATTCTATCGAACCCGTAAGGTTTACCTTTTTTTGGTTTCCATAACCAACCACAACTATCTCTTCAAGTGATTTAACGTCCGAAACAAGTCTTACATCTGCAATATCTTTACCAGTTACATCAATCCTATCGGTAAGATATCCGATAAACGAAAAAATCAGGATATTTTTCTGAACCGGAATATTCAACGAATATGTTCCATCGGTATTTGTAACTACTCCAATGGTAGTTCCTTCAACTAAAACATTAACCCCCGGCATTAGCTCACCGGTTTCAGAGGTCACGGTTCCTTTAAGAACCCTTGATTGCCCATACCCATAAATACTTATGGATAGTAGAAGAAAAATTAAAAAATGTTTCATAAAATTGATTTTAAAATAGTTAGTCATAATAATAATTGTCATTTTTATAGTTAATAAATTCCTATTTCAAAAATGGATGGCAATACATTTTCAGATGAAGGCTCCATGGAAATAATAATTTTGCTTGTTACTACCGGTTTTTGAAGCCTGATATACTGAATGGTCTGATAGTTTCCAGTAATAGCATGTAGCAGGTTTCCGTTTCTGTCGGTTATCTTATAATTTTGAATACAAAAAGGCATCACATCTTCAGGATGGCCCATTTGGGTAGATTCCATGGGATGATCATAATCTGTATCGAAATACAGGATTATTTTTTCGATAGTTTTAGACTCCTCCCATTCCAGCGTTAAAACTGGGTTTTTATCGTTCCAGTTGGCCACCCATGCATTCGGACGGATGTATGGCCTTACGTATCCATTTATTAAATTCTCCTTGTTAAACAGAGCAATACCCGGATTTATCTTCATGCCAATGTTCTGACCCCTTGGACGGCGTTCAGGACACCAGAACTCAAACGATTCAAAACCGCTGCTATCAGGTGGTATTTGTTTGCCATGATTATTCACCGCAGGATTAGTTCTGTTAAATACCGATACAATACCGGTCACAAGCTTTTCACTGCACTTTATTTCAACTTCAGGATTCCTGTTGAAAATAAAGAAGCCATACTGATCGCTTTTCAGGGAATTTTTAAACCGAATGGTCTTGCTATTAATCCCCCTTTCAAGCGGAACAAATTGTTTTTCAAGAAGTATATCCGGGGTATAGTTTTGTTCCTTTGAACTGCAACGTAAATCGACTTCCAGGATGGTATCTTCTGATGCATTAGCAGAAATTTCAATTGCATACTCAATGTTTTTGCTCAGTGGAAGCAGTTGACCGGCTGCTATGTCGAGTTTTAACCAGGGTCCGTCGAATGGGATGGTATCCAAAACCAGCTCGCTCGACACACCGATGCGTGCCAGTGAAGCCCAATTTTTACTGTTGTCGGCTGGTATTCCCGGAATGCTTTGCCCTGCAATACTTAAAGCCTGCTGTAAAAGTTTTATCTTTTCTTCACTTGCCAGTTCCTTAGGTTTATATCCATTGCGGATACACAGGACAGCAGCCATTCCGATAGCTTGTCCGCCATGAGCCGCAGTGGCCATTACCCGGGTCGACCCAAAAGCTACATGCGAAGCACTGATCAATCGTCCCCCGATAAAAAGATTATCGATGTCCTTACTTATAAAACAACGGTATGGAATCTGGTAAACTCCTTTGGAATGGTATTGATTACATCCCGGAAGTTCCGAAAACACGCCATCCGCCGGATGGAGGTCAATTGCCCATCCTCCGAAGGCAACTGCATCGTAAAACTGTGTTTGCTCAACAATATCCTGTTGTTTCAGCATGTATAAGCCTTCAAACCGGCGACTTTCACGTTTCCCGGGTATCACCCCTACCCATTCGAGCGTAAGATTTTCTGTTTGTGGGAGGGTTCCGGAGTTTTTGATAAAATCCCACACACCATAAACAACACTCCAGAGCTCCCATTTTATTTTTTCAGTATCATAAATCGTATTCAACCTGCCACCGTATTCGAACCACCAGAAATTACAGCCCATATCCCCTGTCTTGATATTCCGGAAACGTGGTATTTTATTGATATCCTTAAGGGCATACGACGGCGCTACATATTTTACCGGTTTACCGGCATCTTTGCTATAGAAATAAATGGTGTGTCCAAGAAGTTCTCCGTATTCTTCCGTTGGTGTAAACCCTTCACCGAATTCACTTTTGGATTCAGCCCCCATGCGGAAGGAAGCCCCGGCCCTGAAACCTAATACACCATCTCCCGAAGTATCGGAAAACAAAGGTGCACTCAGGAGATATTCCGTAGAATTCTGACTGCAGTATGCATGTAAAGATTGTATCTGATTATTGCCGTTTTTTTGAAGATCGGTTACTGTGGTATTGAGCAATAAGATAATATTCGGTTCCTGAATAACTTTATCGAGCAATATCGTATCGAAAATTACAGCATTACCTTCCTTGTTACGATAAAGATTTTCGACGAGAATCTCATCTATTACGCCTCCTTCGCGTGCCCAACGGTTATTGTTCCCCATATGAGAAGTTGCGCCAAGAATCCAGAGCCGAACTTCACTGGAACCATTGCCTCCTAAAACAGGCCGGTCCTGGACAAGAACTACCCTGATACCGGCACGTGCAGCCGTTATGGCGGCGCATGTTCCTGTCATACCTCCCCCAACTACAATCAGATCTGAATTGAGCGTAACTTGCACATTCTCCCGTTTTCCGGAAGTTAAATCTTGTCTTAACATAGTGCTTAACTATTTTTTATTCAACGATGTAGTTATTATTCTTATCCCAATTAACAATAAAATAAAGGCCATTCCCAAAACATATAATTTACCCGAAGAGGCTGTTAAACCTATTATTCCCATAATGATACCTGTTGCAATAATCCCGACTGCAATCATCCGTAACCCTTGTTTATTATCCGATGGCTGGGAATTATCAACAGCAGTTTCGTTGGAACTTAAGTCAGCGGAGGTCTGATAATATACGGAATCGGGAATATTCCTTAACCGTATAATTACTTCAAAAATCACAATCAATAATGCGGGAACTAAAACTCCCAGGATCATTTCGCCCGCTCTCGATAAATTAAAGTCGAAAAAGTGGGGGACGAAAAACTTAAACGAAAGTGTTATTATCAATGAAATTATTGTTGAGGCCAGGATGGTTTTACCCGTTTGCTTTTTCGAAAAGAGAGACCATATAAGAGGCAAGTACAAGGGACAGCCTGTGAGAGCCGCAACACTCAGAACAACTTCCTTTGCTCCTCCCATAAACGGCACCATAAGCGCTATGGCCATGGTGATAATGCCAAAACTGATGGTAGAAATTTTCGCAACGCCCATCAGTCGTTTTTCCGTAGAATCAGGGAATTTGTTCCTGTATAAATCGTTTGTGATTACTCCCGCCGAAATATTCAAAACTCCCTGAACCGAGCTAGTTGTGGCAAAAACAAGACTAATCATCATTAAACCAAGCATTCCGGCAGGTAAAACTTCCTTACTCATCATCAGGTAAGCGCCTTCGTCCTGGAGTCCGCTCAAATCATTATTTATCACACGATAAATCATGGGGGGTAGCATCCAGATAACCGGACTGATGATGTATAAGGCTCCAAAAAGCCATCCTACCTTACGTGCATCGGAAGGTGATTTCACAGAAGTATACCGCTGAACAAACCCCCACTGACCACTCAGGTAAAAGAAATTATAAAGTCCGAAACCCAGCAAAAAGCTCCAGGTGTATTCGTGATTGGTAAGATCCAGAAAACCCTGGGTTGGAAGTGATGTAATAAATTGATGTATGCCTCCGACCTTTTCAAGAGAAAGAGGTACAACAATAATGGCTGCTGCCGTGAGAATAATAAACTGAAGGGTATCGGTAACCACAACAGCCCAGAGCCCTCCTACTGAAGTATAGAGTATTACAAGAATGCCAAGTAAAACAATGGCGTAATTCAATGGTAATCCCGTTGAAACCTCAAGAAGCCTTGATACGGAATAAAGATATACTCCTGTCATAAATACCATTATAGAAAGGTAGAGATAAGTATAGGTTTTTTGAACATTAATACCTAACCGTCCGGTAATGTATTCGGCAGCAGTTAAGGCCTTTGTTTTATGCCATTTGGGTGCAATTAAAAATCCAACCAGAAAACCGGCAAGGCTCATCGTCCATTGAATAGAAACAGAAACCCATCCCGAAGAGTAAGCAATTGACCCCCATACCACAAAGGTACCAGCCGAAACAAAGCCCATGAAAAGCGACAAACTGCTGATCCACCAAGGCATCGCTCCACCGGCAGCAAAAAATGATTTCATATTTTTTCCGGAAGTTCCTGAAAACGACATTCCAATAAAAACAATAAGAATGGTGAAGGCTGCAATTACAATAAAATCAGGAGTTGTCATTTCAGTAGCTTATATTATAACCGAAGCCAAATTAGACATATCCTACTCCTTTGTAAAGCAAAATGTTAATTATTTTTTCGGAAACGTTTTCGGAAATGTTGTTATATTTGTCAATTAATTTCAGTAACAACAATTTTCAACTAATGAAACACATTACCATAAAGGATGTTGCAAAAGAATTGAATTGTTCAGTTTCAACAATATCTAGGGCATTTAACGATAAATATGATATCCGGAAAGAGACGCGCGACCACATCCTGGAAATAGCAAAAAAAATGGGATATTCGCCCAATCCCCTGGCAAAAGGTTTACTCAAACAATGTTCGAACCAAATTGGTGTTGTTGTTCCCGAATTTACCAATTCCTTCTTTCCTGAAGTAATCATAGGCATTCAAGAGGTTTTTATTAATAAGGGATATCAGGTTCTGATTATGCAATCCGGAGAATCGCAACAGACCGAATTGGAAAATGTAAAGACCCTGGAAAATAATAGGGTCGATGGAATGATAATTTCATTATCGCTAGAAACCAAAAATGTAGATTATTACAAAAATCTCATTAGCCAAGGCTTTCCTTTGGTATTTTTCAACCGTGTATCCAATGAGCTTGAAACCTCTAAAGTATTAATCGACGATTATAAATGGGCTTTTTTTGCGACAGAACATCTTATATATCAAGGCTATAAAAAAATGCTCCATTTTTCAGGACCCGAAGGGTTAATGTTCACCCAGAACAGAAAAAATGGCTTTATGGATGCACACCGGAAACACAAATTACCATTTAACCAAAGCAGTATCATCGAAACCGGGCTTATGATCGCCGACGGTGAGCGGGTGATGGAAAAACTGATAAACTCCAATAACATTCCTGAAGCAATCTTTGCTGTAAATGATCAAACTGCTATTGGAGCAATGAAAATGCTTAAAAAGCACGGATATAAAATTCCGGGGGATGTTGCTTTGGTGGGATTTACTGAAACAAAACTGGCAGAGTTAATTGATCCGCCGCTAACAAGTGTTGCCCAGCCAACCAAAGAAATAGGACGAACTGCCGCTAAGTTACTTCTCGAACAAATTGGAATAAAAGGGATCTTTGTACCTCAGACAGTGGTTTTAAACGGACGGTTAAATGTTCGTGAATCATCGATGAAACTGAAATGAAGCACCAGTCCTGACTTTTTGGTAAAAGTTTTTAGGATGATATTGAGTGCCTTAAGCAATAAAGCTTGGAACAGGTATTTAGAGCAAAAAGGGAAGTTTCAGCTTGCAAAGCACATAATTACAAGTAATTCAGCAACTGTTCCTAATTTAGCCATTTCACCCCGAAGAGAAAACGCTTCTGATTCCCTATCATAAATTTATTGGTAGCATTAATCCTCTATTCCAAATCCGCAACAAAATTTACAAATCGTTTTCCTGCAAATAGACCAAATACCATTTACCATCAATTAACCTAAACTCCATTTCGAAGCTAAAGCCGCAGTTTTTACAATAAATCCCTTCAAAATATGAATCGATTTTTTTGATAGTTTTTACAGTAAACTCAGAAGGGTTTACTTCATTTGCCTTAGCCTTAATCATGGTCCATTTTGCTTTGTCCCACATTTGAGAACCTTTAAAATTAACCTGTTTCCCCTTTAGTGGGAATTGTACCCGCTTTAACTGAAAAATGCTGTCGACATGAAATCGATTATAAAACTTTTCGAAACTTTCGTCTTTGTTAGAGCTTGCTGGTAAACTATTCTTAGCAGGCGCTTTCTGGGAAACAGATGGTTTGGAACTCGGTTGAGCGACCTTTCGGTTACACTGTACAAATACTAAAAGGCCTGTTATTAATACAGTTGTAATGAAATATTTATTTAACATGTTCATAATTTTTCTATATATTAGATAGTTATGACTTAACAAATTAACTATTGAACCGGATTTTTAGCAAAATTTAGCAGCTCAAAGTCAAAAATACCCTTTCCAGGCTAATAATGTTCAAATGACAAATTAACAATCGACCAATACTCCGTCTTATTTATTCCTCCAAAAAAACGGTGTAAATAAAATCAAGAAGGAGAATAATTCCAAACGACCAGCTAACATATCAAATGATAGTACCCACTTTGCAAAATCTGTTAAATGGTAGTAGTTACCCACCGGACCAACTGATCCTAATCCGGGACCGCAACCAGCCATACAGGTCGCCGCCCCTCCCATTGAATCAGCAAGAGGTAAACCTGTAACCATTAGCAAAAACGTACTAACAACCCAAATTAGGAGATAAATTAGAAAGAAGGCTAAGGTTCGGAAGATTAGCTCCTCACTAATAATCACACCATCCAGCCGGACAGATATCACTCCCCGTTCGTGCAGTAGTTTTCTAAACTGAACCGGGATATTCCTAAACAATAATAAGTACCGGACTACTTTAATACTCCCGGCAGTAGACCCAGCGCATCCCCCAATAAATAATAACAAAAAAAGGATAAACCACATAAATGGCGACCAAATCATATAGTCTGTCGATGCAAAACCAGTAGTAGATATAACAGATGTAACCTGAAAGAAAGCATCACGAAATGCTTTCTCACTATCATAATGATGAATAAATATCAACGATAAGGTTAACGAAACAACTGCACCTCCAATAATGTATAAAAAAAGACGTAATTCTTCATTTTCAAAAACCTTTTTAAAAGCACCTTTCAGTAAATAATAATGAAGATTAAAGTTTACTGCTGCAATAATCATAAAAAAACCTATTACATATTGAATATAAGGTGAATACCCTGCAATACTTGTATTTTTGGGAGAATACCCTCCGGATGCTATGGTTCCAAAAGAGTGACAAAGTGATTCGAATAGATTCATTCCACCCAGAAGCAACAAAACAGTTAGAATTGCAACAAATCCGAGATATATCCATAATAACCGGGAGGCAGTATCTTTAATCTTGGGATGCAATTTCCCACTTGATGCAGAAGAGGTTTCAGCCCCATATAAAAACATACTTCCTGTACCAAAATTTGGAAGTAAAACAATACTAATTACTAATATCCCCATTCCCCCAACAAGGTGGGTCATACTTCGCCAAAAAAGTAATCCATGAGGAAGTTTTTCAATGTCAGTAAGAATAGATGCTCCAGTGGTGGTAAATCCCGAAATTGTTTCAAAAAAAGCGTTCGTAAATTTAGGAATGTATCCACTAATCATGTAGGGTAAAGCTCCAAAAATAGAAAAAACAATCCATACGGATGATGCAACCAAATATCCTTCACGTTTACCAATTTCCTTGTCCGGATCTTGATTGAAAAGCCAGATAATTCCACCGATTACTAAAGTAATTGCCGATGATAAAAGAAATGCGCCAAAATCGTCTTCCCCATATATCAGCGAAACAATAATTGGCGGTATCATGAGCAGACTCTCCAGCACTAAAAGCAAGCCAATTACATGCAAAACATACTTCCTATTGAACATAGAAATTTAGCTAAAATATTTACCTATTTCGGTTAAAGCTTTTGGGAGGGCAAAAACAACCACATGATCCATTGGTTGAATTTCAGTATCGCCATTAGCTATAAAACTCACCTTGTCTCGAATAATACCTCCAATTATAGCATCTTTCGGAAAATCAATTTCATTGATACGCCCCTTCGTAACTTTAGCATTAGGCTGAACAACAAATTCCAGCACCTCGGCATCCGATCCTGTTAAGCATTTTATCACGGAAACTTCGCCCGCCATAGTGTGCCTAAAAATTCGGCTGGCTGTAATAATTTTTTTATTAATAACCGCATCTACCCCCATTTTCTCGGCTAAACTGATATAATCAATATTCTCAATTTCGGCAATGGTCCGCTTTACACCCATACTTTTTGCCAAAAGACACGAAAGAATATTCGTTTCTGAATTTCCGGTAACGGCAATAAATGCATCCATCCGTTTCAGCCCTTCCTGCATCAGAAGTTCAATATTAGTCCCATCTCCGTTAATTACCAACGTATTATTTAGCAAATTAGACAAGCGGTAGGCTTTTTCTCTATTAATTTCAATAAGTTTTATATTGTATCCTTTTCCCAGGTCTTTAGCAGTTAGTTTACCAATTCTACTGCCTCCCAAAATCATAACATTCGAAATATCTACCGATTCTTTTCCCGCATTTTTCATTAACGATTTTATGCCTGCCTGGTTCGAAATAACATATATGGCATCGCCTGCCTTAAAAGTATCCGATCCTTTCGGGATAATAGTTTTGCTATCGCGTGAAATTGCTACGGCCCTATAATCAAGCTTATATATATCCTGTGAAATATCAGAAAGGGTCTTATTGATTATGGGCGAATCAGCATCAATTCTTACTGCGATAAGAGAAAGCTTTCCTCCTGAAAAATCTACCAGATCAGTAAACCCCGTTTGGCGCAACATGCTTGAAACTTCTTTTGAAGCCATCTTTTCGGGGTATATCATGGAATCGATACCTAATCCAACAAAAAAGTCCCGGTTTTCTTTTGCCAGATATTCCTGATTATCAATTCGGGCGATTGTTTTTTTAGCACCCAGTCGTTTAGCAAGAATGGAGGCTGTAATATTTATTTCTTCCGTTTGAGTAACGGCAATAAATAAATCGCACCTTCCCGCCCCTGCGTTGGACAATAATTCCAGCGATGTAGCTGAACCCTCCAGGGTCATTAGGTCTAAGTTAGAACCAAGTATTTTCAATTTATTCTCGTCCGGATCAACTAACACTATATCGTGATTCTCGTGACTTAACATTTTTGCCAGGTGGGATCCAACTTCCCCGGCTCCTGCAATGATAATACGCATATACTCGCCTCAATAAAAAAACGAACAAAGTAATGATATATTTATCACACTATAAACTCATTTGTGATAAATTTTAAACCCTTCTGAAATCCACGCCCCATGCAGAGAAATATAATGGCAAGGCTTCCCTGCCAAGGCAAAGCCTCGCATCAAAGTTTCAGCAGAACCTCGGGAAACATTAGCTGTGACAACAATTTGCCGTGCATCAAAGTATTTTGCAATATCATGCATTTTTACTTTATCTTTTGTATGAATTATTAAAACATCAATCTTAACCGGCTTTTCTCCTAATAAATGAATAGGCGTTTCATGCCAATAGAAAAATGTGCTCCCAGAAAAAGAAAAAAACCCCTTATACAGTAAAATGTCATTTTCCTTTAATACTGTTTTTGTATCGAAAGGAATTAGCTGAGGAGCATTTAAATCTAAATGCTCCTTAGCAGATTTTAAAATTCGCATTCCTGAGCTAAAGGCTACCGAATCAGTTAAAACATAATTTTCTGATCCCCTTATTAAATGAATTAAAGCTACTTTTTGACTATTATATATAATTACACCTTTCCTCGATTGGGCAAATGTTTTAATATATAGCCTGTTAGTAAATATTCCAATTGCAAATAGCATAGCAATATACATAAAAACTATTCGCTTGTTTATCAAGTAAATTCGCAAACTGGCAACAAGTATAAATATGGATAATGCCATAAATACTGAAATATGAACGCCATTGGTAACTGAATATGGAAGATGCTCAATCCAAATTAATACTGCATTTAAGCTATTAACTAATATTTTGAGTACCCAACCTATATAGTCCCATAAAAAACTGAAAGGCGCCAGAATAAGCGCCAGAATCGACCCGTATAAGATTATAGTCGAAAGTGGCAGGCAAATTAAATTAGAAAGAAGAAAATAATTGGGGAATTGATGAAAATGAAACAATGTTAGAGGCAAGGTAAGTAATTGCGCTGCAATAGATACGGCCAAAATACTCCACGCTTGTTTTAAAAACCAATTGCCCGCATAAAACCAATTAAAAATATCCTTATAAAAAATTACAATTCCAAGAACCGCCAGGTACGAAAGTTGAAAACCAATGTCGAAAAGTGATCCGGGTTCGATTAGCAAAATAAGGAGAGCAGAAGCTGATAGGGTATTGTAAATATTAACATTGCGGTTATTATAATCACCCAACATCCAGAAAGTAAACATTACTGATGCCCTTATTACAGATGGAGTTAATCCAGTTATAAGTGCAAAAAGCCATATTATTGATAGAACCAAAACAGTTTGTATAGCCTTTCCTTTTTTTATCCGCTCCAAAGGCCGGAAGAACTGTTGCAACAACCAAAATAAAAGTGCTACATGCATTCCCGAAACGGCAAGCAGATGCATAGTTCCGCTGTTTACATAGGCGCTAACCAAATCGGCGTCCAAATATGATTTTTCTCCAACGGTTAATGCTGAAATCACTGCAAAAGCAGATGCATTCAAATTTAACTGTCGGAAATAATCAAGAATCTTATCCCGGATTTTAAGAGCCCACAATTTCAGATCAAATTCCGGTTCTTGATTTAACAGTTGCCAATTATTTGAATTGGCATAAGCTGTATAATAAAAACCTTTCCGGTTCATGTATTTTCGGTAATCGAACTCGTAGGGGTTTTGTCTGTTTTTAATTTCTTTAAAGGATGCTCTGATTGCAATACTTTGTCCCAACTTTGGGACGACACTATCTTTTGCTTTTTGAAGAACACATAACGTTTTACTGTCCCATTTTTCCCATACTCCTTCTGTTTTTATTGCTTTTATCCTAACTAAAACCGAATGACTTAGCAGGGTGGTGTGTGGATTTTCCAATATGGTTCCGGAAATAACGACATCATTTTCCGGATATTCTTTGAAGGATTTCGATTGCTGGATAGAAGTAATTCCTAAAAATAAAAGAAAAATATTCATATTCAGTCCCCAAAGCCACCGATACCGAAACTGAGCGCTTACTTTAAATATTTCGATAAGCAGCAAAGCAATAATCAAAAGGGAAACACTAATCCAAAGAAAATATGGATTGAAATGAAAATATTCTCCTAATAATATTCCCAGAAGGTAAGGTATTAACAATCTAATAAATGGCGCACTACGAAGAAATTCGTATAAAGTCATACGGATTCAAATAATTTTGAATAATAATTAAACTAATTGATTACTCCGATTGTTATATATTCAAGGGTTTGTTGAAATTCATGATTAAAATACTAATTATTTTTCATAAATTTAATAATTAAATAGTTAATCCTAAAAAACCGTATAAAACTATTCGTATGGCAGATCTCAAAACTACCTACATGGGAATATCACTTAAAAATCCCATAATTGCCGGAGCTACTAACTTAGTTTCGAACCGGGATAACCTTAAAAGGATGGAAGATGCGGGTGCAGCTGCCATTGTATATAAATCGTTATTCGAAGAGCAAATCCAACTTGAGAAACTAGAAATGGATGAAGGATTATCGGAATATGAAGATCGCAACGCCGAAATGGTTCGTCTTTTCCCAAATATGGAACATGCAGGTCCAAGTGAACACCTGATGAATTTGAGGTTAGCCAAAGAAAGTGTTAACATTCCTGTTATTGCCAGCTTAAATTGCATTTATCACGAAACATGGGTAGAATATGCCAAACTAATCGAAGAAACAGGTGTACATGGATTAGAGCTAAATTTTTATGCCGTTCCCAAAGATTTTGCTGTTTCTGGCAAAGCCATAATTGATCAACAAATAGAGTTTCTAAAAGCCATTAAAAATACAGTTAAAATTCCGGTAAGTGTTAAGTTGAGCCCTTTTTATGCAAATCCATTGCATGTAATCAAACAATTTGATGATTCGGGCGCTGATGCAGTGGTCCTTTTTAACAGATACCTTCAACCTGATATTGATATAAATTCTGAGGAACATATAAACTCCTTTAATGCCAGTACTCAGGATGAAAACCGATTACCGCTCCGTTTTGCAGGACTTTTACATGGATACCTTAAGTCCAGCATTTGCACAAGTTCAGGTATACATACTTCCGAAGATGTTATTAAAATGTTGTTAGCAGGATCCGATGGAGTTCAGGTAGTAAGTGCATTGTATAAAAATAAAATTGGTTATTTGGCTGAACTAATTGAAGGTCTTGACAAATGGATGAACAGCAAAGGGTATAAAACTATAAATGACTTTAAAGGGAAACTGTCCGCTAAAAATTCAAAAGATCCCTATATTTATAAAAGGGCTCAATATATCGACATTCTTCTAAAATCGAGCGAAATATTTAAAAAATATAAACTGGTTTAACCTGCGGCAAACTCTTGAATAATAAGCAAAGGCTGAATCTCTTAATTAAAAAAGATTCAGCCTTTGCTTTTAAAAAGATATTTGTACTATCGTATTCCTTAGCCTTAAAGTTCAACTTTAACTATTTCAATGCTTTTATTTTATAACTAACATCAACCTTACCACGCGAAATAGCATTCAGTTTCCCTGCCAGTAACTTTCTTTTAATTGCCGAAATATGGTCAACCAGCAGAACTCCATCTAAATGGTCGTATTCATGCTGAATAATCCGAGCTTTTAATCCATCAAAATCTTCAATATGATGATTAAATTGTTCATCAAAATATTCCATGGTTATTCGGGTCTTTCTTAAAACATCCTCCCGAATATTCGGCAAACTAAGACATCCTTCATTAAAAATCCATTCGTCACCTTCTCGGTTAATAATTTTGGCATTTATAAATACTTTTTTGAAATCGGTCATGGATGGGTCGTCCTCTTCCATAGGCGAACCATCTATTACAAAAAGTCGTATTGAACGCCCTACCTGAGGTGCTGCAAGCCCAATTCCATCCGATTTATACATGGTTTCCCACATATCGGATATAAACGATTGCAAGCCGGGATAGTCCTTCGTAATTTCTTCTGCAACTTTTCTTAAAACAGGGGATCCATAAACAAAAATAGGGAAAACCATAAAAATTTAATTAACGATTGTACGATTGTGATTCCATATACGACTGCAATATAATAGTGGCACTTATGGTGTCAACCAATGCTTTGTCCTGACGATCTTTCTTTTTGACGCCCCCCATTATCATCGATTGTACGGCAAGTTTTGAAGTAAATCGCTCATCTACTAATATAACAGGTATATCGGGATAAAGTTTTTTAAATTTTGCAACAAATTGTTCAATATAAGGCATGGATTCTGAAGGCTGATTATTCATTTGTTTAGGCAAACCAACTACCACCTTTTCGACCTGCTCCTTTTTGAAATACTCTTTTATGAAATCGAATATTTCGTGTGCCGGAACAGTAGTTAAACTGTTGGCAATAATTTGTAATGGATCTGTAACAGCTATGCCTACACGTTTTTTACCGTAATCAATTGCAAGAATTCTAGCCAATCTATTTATATTTAATCTAAATTACAAAAA
>JFJP01020335.1_pt1 | contig 32685 bp, 27 predicted proteins | sample 431651 | NCBI WGS metagenome assembly JFJP01 (sample SAMN02602958, study PRJNA72255) | Microbial mat metagenome, whole genome shotgun sequencing project. | biome: fresh water; feature: sink hole; material: water; isolation source: purple microbial (photo- and chemosynthetic) mats found in... | reverse complement strand
GTGCTGAAAAACGCCATGCATTTCGCATCGGAAGCAAGTGGCACCTCAAGGCCGACAGAGGGGTTCGTTAAGTCAGGTGCCATTGGGTGGCGACCTGGGCGGTCGCATCAGCGTAAGCCTGCCACGCCGCAGCGTCGATGTCCTGCCCGAGAACGACGGTCTGCGTACGTTCCTGGATGGCGGTCAGAGTCGTTCTCGCGTCCTTCAACGACTGCGCTGTCGAGGTGCCGAGATAGCGGTAGAGGGCCAGCCGATGGTCCCGGATCTGGGCCCCGGCTATGGCTGTGGCCGAAAGAGCGGACTGTTCTTCAGCTGCCTGCCGGACCAGCCTGTCCTCCAAGGACATGGCCAGCACCGCAAGACCGATGAGCAGTGCGGCGATGAGGGTCGCCGCCAGCACCAGCCGTCCTTGTAATGAGAAAAGTACGCGCACTGGGGAATCTCAGGCATGCAATGTATCACTAAGATACACCCTGTCATCCCCAAGGCCGACGCGGAGAGACACTGCTGCGTGGCGCATCTTTTAAGTGCTTATACACGCAGCTTTTGACGATTTGGGGCTCACCGCAAACCTCGACGCTGGTGAACCAGTCCTACCCCGCGGCGATCAGCGCCGCACCCAGCGCTCCAGTGAGCTGCGGCTGCGGCGGCACCACGACCGCGCCGCCCAGGGCGCGGGCCAGGGCGTCGGCGAAGCCGGGGATGCGCGCCACGCCGCCGGTGAAGGCGATCGGGCCGGTCAGTTCGCGCCCGGCCAGCGCCGCGACCCGCGCGGCGACCGCGGCGACGACACCGGCGGCAAGGGCTTCGCGGGCGTGGCCCTGGGCCATCAGGCCGACGATCTCGCTTTCCGCGAAGACCACGCACATCGACGAGATCGCGGCCGGTTCACCAGCCGCCCCGGCGAGCACAGCGAAGCCGTCGAGGTCGGTGCCCAGACGGGCGGCGACCACTTCGAGAAAGCGCCCGGTGCCGGCGGCGCAGCGGTCGTTCATCGCAAAGTCGGCGACCCGGCCGTTGGGGTCGAGTCGGATCACCTTGCTGTCCTGACCACCGACCTCGACCACGGCGCGGGTGCCGGGCAGCAGCGCGGCGATGCCGCGCGCATGGCAGGTGATCTCGGTGACCCGGCGGTCGGCGCCGGGGATGACGGCCCGGGCGTAACCGGTGGCAGCCAGGCGTGAGACCGCGGCACGTTCGAGGCCCGCGTCGGCGCAGGCCGCCGCCAGGCAGGCCTCGGCCACCAGCGCCGGCTGCGGACCGCTGTCGCGCACCGCCCGGCCGATGATGCGGCCATCGGCGACGACCACCGCCTTCACCGCCCGCGAGCCGCCATCCACACCTGCCGTGATCATGGCCGCACCGTGCGCCGCGTGAGCGCGGTTTCCAGCAGCGCCTCGAGGCGGCCGCGGATCTGCCCGGACGCCGCATCGGCGACGACGGGCACCTCGATCGAGACCACGGGCCAGCCCATCGTGGCCACCGCCTGCGCCATCGCCGGACCTTCGCTGCAGCCATGGCTGGCGCCGGGAACCCGCGCCACCACCACCGTCTCGATCCCGCGCGGACGCGCCTCGGCCACCGCAAGGGCGGCGCGGCGCCGGTCGGAACCGATCATGCGGTCGCACAGCGCGACCTGGGCCAGGGCGGTGATGGGTGGCAGGTCCTCGGAGATGGGGGCCATCGCCTGAGCGGTCATGAAGTCGGTGCCGGCGAGGCGGCCACCCGCCTCTTCGAGCCACTGCAGCACGCGCAGGTCGGCGACCGGGTTGAGCCACAGCACGCGCACCGCGTCGGCCGGCTGATGGCCCACGCCACGCGCGACGCGGTCGGCGACCACCGCCTGGACACCGTCGAGGATCTCCAGGCAGCGGTCGAGGTCGGAGCAGAAGTGCAGCGCGAGGATCTCGGTTAGCAGCAACTCGACGGCGGGCAGGGGCGAGTACGGGGCACCCAGAGCGAGTTCGCGGATCTCCCGCACCCGTGCGCGCACCTGATTGGCGCGCCTGATCGATGCGCGCAGCGCAAGATCGTCCAGGGCCGTCCCGGTGGCGCGACCCAGCGCGACGCGCACGCGCTGCAGTTCGGCCGCCACCGCCGCGACCAGGACAGCAGGCGCCGCTTCGCCATTCGGCAAGGTGACCGCGGCTTCGCCCGGATCCGGCGCACGGAAGGCCGGCAGTTCCCACCACAGCGGGTCGCGGCCGAGTCCGGCCAGGCGCTGCGCCACGGCCGAGAAGTCGTCGCAGGTCGCGCCCACGGCGCAGATGTCGAGGTCGGGACTGGGGAAGTCGCTGCCGGCGGCGTAGCAGCCGAGCAGGGCGCGTACCGGGCAGAATCCCTCGCCGATGCCCAGACGGTCCGCGGCGGCAAGCTGCCCGCCGGACTGGCGCTGCAGGCAAGGCAGCCACCACGCGCCGTCGGGATAGAAGGCGCGCGCCCTGGGGATCGCGGCGACCAGCACCGGGATGGTGCCGAGGTCCTTCATCGCCCCGACGATGAAGCCGCCGGCGGCCTGTGCGGCGCGCAGGCGATCCTCCTCGGACAACACGAAGTCCCACAGCGCCAGGCATTCCGGCGCCGGATCGAAGCGCAGGTCAGCGAGGCGCAGATTGCCGGCCGCGTGCCAACGGCGCAGGACGCCGGCGGTGGGGTGGTCGAGGGCGATCATCCTACATTGCCCCCGTGGGTTCGACGTTCGACGTTCGGCGTTCGCCGTTCCGCACAGGACAACCATGATTCTGGCCTCTGTACACGTCACCCAAAGGGCGAACCCGTCGATTCATGTTACCGCCATGTCGCAAACGCCGAACGCCGAACGCCGAACGCCGAACGCCGAACGCCGAACGCCGAACGCCGAACGCCGAACGCCGAACGCCGAACAGGAGCAATGCTCATCCCAGCATCTCCGTCAACGCCTCGATGCGCGTGGCCAGGCGGGCGCGGGAGCCGGATTCGCCGTCGGACTCGACCAGCACGACCGGCAGGCGGCCCCAGTCGTGCAAGCGCGGCACCACCGCGCGCCACAGGTCGCACCAGGGATCGGGCCGCACCACCACGGCGCGCACGCCGCGCTCGGCGATGCCGCGTTCGAGCCAGCTGAAGATCAGGCTGTCGGGTCGGCGGAAGGCGTCGGGGATGGCGAGGAAGTAACTGTCCACCAGCGCCGCCAGCGGATCATCGGCGGCGAGGCGGCGGTCGCACGGCGCGGCCAGCCCACGTTCACCCGACTCGCAGCCGTCGAGCACGACGCGCGCACCGCAGCCTTCGATCAGATCGTAGAGATCGAAGGCTGCGACGGGCAGTGGCCCGCCGAGCAGCGCGATCGGCACCCGGCCGTCGGGCGGCTGAGCGACCGGGTCGCTGGCCGGCACGACGCCGGAGACGGCATATGCGGCGATCGCCTCGGCGGCGGCCCGCGCCGGCAGCAGCGAGCAGCCGGTGCGCAGGCGCGCGCGTCGGGTGTCGTGGTCGAGCAGGTGCGTGGCCAGGTCGGCAGGGGCGTGTCCGCCATGGCGCTGCAGGAAGACAGATAGGCGCTGCAATTCGTCGCCGTACTGGCGAGCCGCGTTGGCCGTGGTCCAGGTGGCCGGGAGATGGAAGCGGAAGGTCGGCGCGACCCGACCGTCGGCGCTGCGCCGCATCTGGTCGCAGGAACCGACGACGATCCCGAGATCGCCGCGTACCAGGGCCTCGTCGAAACCGGCGGCCACCGCGCAGCGGCCCTGGTGGCAGTCGGTGGCGGCGGCGCTCAGCACACGACTGGGCCGGTGGCCATGCGCGGTGATGAACTCAGGCGGGATGAACGGCGAGGCGAAGAGGACGCGCATCGTCGCTCAGGCGGCCTGGACCTGCTCGAACAGGGCCTCCAGGCGCACCGCGATGCGCGCCGTGTCGCCGGGCGCGTAGTCGGTGCCGATGCGCAGGTAGGGCAGGCCGAGGTCGGCGCACAGGCGCTTCACCCGCACCGCCTCGACGTCGTAGGTCAGGCAGGCCTGCCACACCAGTTCGACCACACACTGGGCGCGGAAATCGCCGGCCAGGCGGCGGATCAGATCGAGGCGGCCATCGTTGCGCGTCATCACCGAGCAGGGCAGGTGCAGGTAGGCGTCGGCGATGGCGGTCAGCGGATCGGCGGCCTGCGCGTCGATGCGAATCTCCAGCGGCTTGAGGCCCGAGCAGTGCTCGTGCGCGACGATCAGTCCGCCGTGGCCCTCGATCAGATCGACGACCTTCTCGGCGCCGTGCGGCACCGGCACGCCGGTGAGCAGCACGCGCACTCCGCTGTGACGCGGCTCTGGCGGTGCGGCGTTGATGCGCTGGTATTCCGCCAGGTCGGCCGGATCGCCCGAGGCGAGGGAGCGCAGCTCCAGCACCTGCCGCCCGGTGAGCGGCGTGCGTTCGCCGCGCATCAGTCCTGCCAAGTCGCGGCGCGCGGCGCGCTCGGTCTCCATGGTGATGATCGCGGCACGCAGGTCGGCCTCGCTGATCGGGCGGGCGAAGCGCTCCTGCAGCGCAGCGTGCAGGCGGCGGACCTCGTGCCGCCACAGCGTGCGCGAGACCTCGTCGGAACGGCTGGGCAGCTGCAGCACGTGCATCGGGCGCGTCTCGCCCATCAGCTCGTACATCTTCTTCTTGCCGTCGCAGGTCGTCTCGGCGACCACCAGATCACACATTTCCAGGAAGGGGTTGGAGCGCGTCAGGTGGTAGCCATAGGTCGATTTGATCAGCGGGCAGAGGTTGGCCGGCAGATCGACCTCGGCCGGGGCGATCATCGCATGCGCTCCGCCGCACAGGCACACCGGCACGCCGCCGGCCGCCAGGATCAGTTCGCGCGGGGTGAATTCGCACAGGATGCCGACCACCGGCTGGCCGGCGGCCTTGGCCGCGCGCACGCGCTCCAGCGCGTGATCGGTCATGTGCGCGAAACGCGGCGAGACCTCGGCAAGCGCGTTCGGCGCGGGCGCGCAGCAGGCCGGTGCGCTGGCCCGGCAGGGGTCGCCACGCGGGCTCGGAGGTTGGGCGCCGCACGCCATGTCAGGGCTTCCGCGCCACGACCATGACCTGGGCCAGCATGCCGGCCTTGGCCAGGGCCAGGGCATGCTGCATCTCGCCGACGATGGCCTGGGCCATCGCCTGATCGAAGCCGATGATCGCCAGGGCGTCCCAGGTGCGCTGGATGGTGACGTCGGCGAGATAGCGCTCGATCGCCGGGGCGAAGCGGCCGGTATCCTCGCACAGCTCGACGCGCAGGCCCGCCGCCGTGCAGGCACTGGCGTAGTCGGCGGCGCTGAACAGTTCGGGGAACTTCATGAAGGCGAGGAAGCGGTCGGCCTCGGCGGGCGCGGGACGCCGCGCGCCCCAGCACCAGTCGGTGCAGGCGAGGGTGCCGCCCGGCTTCAGCAGCCGGGCCGCCTCGGCGACCAGCGCGGCGCGCTCGGGGACATAGCACCAGGCGTCCTCGCCCCATACCAGATCGGCGCTGGCGGATGGCAGGCCGGTGGCAGTGGCGTCGGCCTGCACGAAGCGGATGCGCTCGGCGACGCCGTCGCGGCGGTTGCGCTCGGCGCCCTGGCGCAGCACCTCGCCGGTCATGTCCACGCCGATGCCGCTGGCCAAACCATGCAGCTTGGCCAGGAAGCGCAGCCCGGCGCCGGAGCAGCAGCACAGATCCACCGCATGCAGACCGGGCTTCACCCCGGCCTTGGCGGCCAGGGCCATCGACGAGGCGAAGCCGTCGATGTGGATCTGCTCGCCCATGAGCAGTTCCCACAGGCGACCCTCGGCCCCGGCATAAACGGCGCGTACCGCGCTGCGCGTGTCGTTCATGTCTTCTTCCTTTCGATGAGACCAAAGGTCCGGTGGATCCCGTTCCGCGAACAGGCCGCCATGCAGTCGCCGCAGGCGATGCACTCGGGGCCGCCGACCTCGCGCGGGACATCGAGTTCGGCCGGACAGACCCGGTTGCACGCCCCGCAGTCGATGCAGGTGCTGTGGTCGATGCCCATGCGCGTGACCGCGAAGCGCGCGGTCAGGCCGTAGAAGGCGCCGAGCGGGCAGAAGCCGCGGCAGAACGGCCGCGAGGCGAGCCACATCAACGCGAGGAAGCCGGCGAGCACGCCCAGGCGCACGGCGTTGCGGTCGGCCCAGCCGGAGGGCGCCTCGCCACGCACCAGCGCCGGCAGCACGACCGCTTCCAGTGTACCGGTCGGACAGAGGGTGCAGGCATAGTGCAGACCGGGGTCCTGGCGCACCTGGGCGTGGGGCGAAGCGACGCTGAGGTTGCCCTCGCCCAGACGGTTGGGGATGGTGACCACCGGCAGCACGACCTCGGCGCCGGGTTCAACCACCACCTCGGGGAAGGCCTGCGGCAGACGCGCCAGCTCGGCTCCGCCCTCGGCCAGCGCGTTCCACACCAGGTCGAGATTGACGCCGCGCACCGCTTCAGGCGACGGGTTGCGCACCGTCACGGTGACCTTGAGGTCGGCGTCGGCCTTATCGACCTTGGGCTTGTCGAAGGCGAGGAAGCCATCGACACGGAAGCCGAAGGCGAAGGGCAGGGCGACGACGAGCAGGGCGAGGCAGGCGTATTTGCCCCAGCGCCACCAGCGCGGCAGGCGCAATTTCGGACCCGGGATGCGGTGCAGCAGGTCCTGGAGCAGACCGAAGGGGCAGGCGAAGGCGCAGACCAGGCGGCCGAAGACGATGCCGACGGCCAGCAGCGTGCCGATCGCCATGGCCGGGAAGGCGTGGATGGCCGAACCATAGGCGACCACGCCGACCGGGCAGGCGGTGGTGGCCGCTGGGCAGCCGTGGCAGTTCATCGCCGGGCCGCAGAAGCCGCGCAGGGCGACGAACGGACGCAGGTTCAGCACCGCCGTGCTGATCAGCGTGGCGTAGAAGCGCGAGCGGCGCCAGAGGCTTATGGCCATGGAGCACCGGCCATAGGGAAAGGCGGAAGGCGCAAGGCGGAAGGCAGAAGATATGAGCGCAAGCGTGGCCCAGACGCACGCCGCACGACACGCCTCCGTCGTGGCCAGCGCGCACCAGCGCGCAGCGACCCTTCCGCCTTCAGCCTTCCGACTTCCGCCTTTGCTTTTCCTGGGGGACGTCCCGCGTCACCCCGCGCTAGTTGCCTCATGTCTTGCAGTCTTTGAGCTGCACTTGGCCCGGCGTCAGGGGCGTGTAGGCGTCGAACAGGGTGCCGGCGAGGCGCACGTAGCCATCGACCGTCGCATCGGCGATGAAGCCGCTCCCATCCACCGTGCGCTGCTCGGTCGAGGTCAGCGAGACGATCGCGTGGCGCTCGCCCAGCGTTCCCCAGCCGAGCAGGCCGAGGGCGAGGGCGATCAGGGCGAGGCGGACGAGGACGGTGATGGAGAACATGGGGACGCGTCGTGCATGCTAGCGTCGCGGGCCACGGCAACAATACGCCGGGAGGCGAGGCGTCTAAAGCGGGGCCATCGATGTGGCATGGGCGTCCCGCCCATGCGCGCTGGCATCGTCGAACACGGGCGAGACGCCCGTGCCACAGCGAAGCGCTCAGCGGGTGACGGTCAACTCGCCGGTCGCCGGGCCAAGGCCCTCGATCACGGCACGGAGTTCGACCTTCAGCTCAGCCCCGGCGTTTGCGTTGTCCTGCGGTACGCTCCCGGCGTACTTGCAAAGGCCACCGCCTCACCCAAAGCCCATCGAGCCGTTCTGCTTGCCGTTGACGTAGACCGTCGGCGGCCCCTGCCAGCGGTAGTCGAGATAGCGTTCGCCATTGGCGCCATGCAGGGTGACGGTCGGATCGACCGCCAGCTTGCCGCCTTCCATGCGCGCCGTGAATTTCAACACGAAGGGACCGCCGTAGGCGAAGACCTGCTTCTTCTTCGCGTCCTTGGTGTCGGCACCGGCCGAGGCGAGGGTGAAGGCCGGCAGTTCGCCCGGAATGATCGCCGCCATGACCTTGCCGTTGGCGCCATAGACCGCGCCGTACTGCAGCTTGTAGTCACCAGGCGGCAGCTTGAGCGCCTCGTTGGCGCCGGTGACGACCGCGATCAGCGAGCCATCCGCGCTGGCAATCACCGCGTGACCCGCCGATTCGCCGCTGAACTTGAAGGAGCAGGCCACCGTGGCGGCTGCATCAGGCGTGAACACAGCCTTGCTGCCGTCAGCCGCAACCTCATCGACGGTCCAGATCCCCTTCTTCGTCGCGATGCGCTTGGGCATCGGGGCGTAGCACGGCGAGGCCCCGGTCGAGAAGGCATCCTGCTGGTCGATCACGCCATCCAGGTTGTCGTCGAGGAAATTGATCTGCTCGCCGTCCAGCGTGCCCTTGACGACCGTCGCGGCGCGCACGGCGAAGAACGACTCGGCCCGGCCGACTGTGGCGAAGGGGAAGGCGACAGGCAGCTTGCGCTTGTTGGCGATCGGCAGCACTTGCGGGGCCAGCCCCTCTTGCGCCTGCTTGAGCGGCACCGCCGCGCCCTTCTCGGGCTTCAGCGCGAAGGCTTGGTTGTCCTGGCTGAACTGGAAGTTGAAGCTGGTGCCGCCCAGGCTGAACACCGACTCGGACTGGCCCTTGGCGAAGACGACACGCTGCTGCGGCAGGACGATGCCGGTCTTCGTCACCATCTGCATCCAGAAACCACCCTTGTTGGCGGTGGCCAGGACGGTGGGCGTGAAGACTGCGGCCGGGGCAGGAATGGCCGCGGCGCTCAGCTTGACTGTCTTGCTGACCGCGACCTCGCCATCGGCGGCGCAGGCGAGCGAAAGCACGGTCGGAACCAGGCCGATCACGCGCAACACGGACTGGACGGGGAAACCCATGGTGCCAGCATATACAGGCGTAGCGCGGCGTCTACCATCTCCGTAGGGCCTCGTACAACGTGCCCCCGTCGCCGACATGCATCCGCCCATCCCCGTCCTTCTCGTCCTTGGTCCGACCGCGTCGGGAAAAAGCTCGTTGGCAGCAGCGCTGGCATCGCGACTGGGCGGCGAGGTGGTCAGCGCCGACGCCTTCGCGGTCTATCGCGGCATGGACCTCGGCACCGCCAAGCCCGATGCCACCGTCCGCGCCGCCGTGCCGCACCACCTGATCGACATCCTCGAACCGGAGGAGCGCTGCGACGCCAGCCGCTGGGTCGCGCTGGCCGAGTCAGCGATCCAGGCGATCCACGCCCGCGGTCGCCTCGCCATCGTCGCCGGCGGCACGCCGCTCTACACCAAGCTGCTGATCGAAGGGATCAGCGCCGGCCCACCGCGCGATGAAGGCCTGCGCGCCGAACTGCAGCAGGCCGATCCCGCCAGCCTGTGGAGCGAACTGCAGCGCGTCGATCCGACCTACGCCGCCGCGCGCCATCCCAACGACCTGCGCCGCATCGTGCGGGCCATCGAAGTCCATCGCCTGACCGGCCGGCCCTACTCCAGCTTCCACACCACCGACGGGACGCGGCGCGACGATCTGCGCGTGCTGCAGCTCGGGCTGCAGTGGGACAAGGCGGAGCTGCATGCGCGGATCGCCGAGCGGGTACGCAGGATGCTGGCGGCCGGACTGATCGACGAGGTGCGCCGGCTACGCCCGCGCCTGTCACCCGAGGCGCGCCAGGCGGTGGGCTACAAGGAGGTCATCGAACACCTCGACGGCCGGCTGGATGCTGAGGCCTGTCGCGCCGCGATCGAACTCGGCACGCGCCACCTGGCCAAGCATCAGCTGACCTGGTACCGGCGCTTCCCCGACATCCGCTGGCTGCCCGGCGAGGCGCCCGACCTCGCCACCCAGGCCGAGCGGCTGGGCCGCGCCTGGCTGGCCGGCTGAGCGCCTTCCCTACTTCTTCTTCGTCTTGCCCTTGCCCTTGGGCGACTCGACCGGGGTGTAGTTGCCGGCGTCGTCCAGCTTCGGCCGGCCACGCTCGTCGCTGGCGATCGCGGGCAGCGCCGCGTTGTTGTCGGCCAGGCGCTTGGTCAGCACCTCTTTATCAGGCGAGGCCGGCACCTTGGCGAGCATCTCCAGCGCGTCGGCACGCTCGCCGTCCAGGGCCATGACGTAGGCGAGCCACAGGGCGGCGTGTTCCGGCACCCCGGGCTGGCCGAGCGAACGCAGCAGCGCCAGCTTGGCCGGGCGCTGGCGACCGCCGACCAGATGGGCCACACCTTCATACCAGCTGCATTCACCGGCCCGCTCCTTCTCGACCCCGCCGGCGACCGAGAAGGCGGCGACAGCACGCTCGGTGTCGCCGCGCGCAGCGACCAGCGCGATGCCGTACCAGTAGTTCGCGTCGAAGGCGTTGGGGCGGTCGGCCACGACCTTGGCGAGCGGCTCGACCGCCGCCTCGGCCTGGCCGCGCTGGACCCGCGCGATGCCGCCATAGAGCATCGCTTCGATGTTGTCGCTGCCCTTCTCAAGGGCGCGGGTGAACATCGGCCAGGCTTGGTCGTGTTCGCCCTTGATCAGGTGGATGCGCCCCATGCCGACCCAGCCCTCAGGCGCATCGGGGGCTTTCTCCATGCATTCGTTGAATATCTCCTCGGCACGCGCCAGGTGGATCTCGGCCTCCTCGCGCTTCTTGACGTGCCGGGCACGGATCAGGCGCCATTCGCCGCGGTGGTAGCGGATTGCCGGCTTCTTGGTCAGCTCCTTTTCGTAGAGCTTGGTCAGCCAGTCTTTCCAGTTGTCCTCGACCTTGATCAGGTCCGAGCCGTAGCACTTCTTGACCGCCTCGATCTGGATATCGTAGAGGTGCGGTCGCAGCTTGTCGCTGAGCGCTTCGCCGCGCAGGCCCTGGCCGGCAAGTTCCATCTGACGCTTCTCGCCACGCGCCTTGAACTCGGCGAGCAGCTTCATGAAGGCGTTGGCGCGCTGAGTGTTGGCGATCATGAACTCGATCACCGACCAGGCCTGCGCATACTGCAGCGTGCTGCGCAGCGGATCCTTCCAGGTGAAGTCGAGGTTGTCGAGATTCTTGACGTTGACGAATTCGCTGAAGGGGATGGCGCTGCCCTCGCTGACGATCTCCATCAGCCAGCCCTGGCGCTGCAACCGCTCGGCCTCGGGCTTGGTGCCGTTGCCGATGCGGTACTGGAACAACTCGGCGGTGCCCTCCTCGATCCAGCTCGGCACCTCGACCTGCACCACGATGTAGGTCTTCATGAACAGGTGGCCCATCTCGTGGTAGAGATGGCGCAGCACCTGCTCGTCGCCCGCACCTTCCGATGAGGTCGCGATCTCGCGCACCCACGGGCCGGTCTCCTTGCCGTAGGCATCCTTGTCGGGAATGATGCCGAAGAATGCGCCGGGGATGGTCTTGGTGTCGTAGCGGCGCTGGAAGTTCTCGCGGAAGGTCTCCCAGTCGGCCCACACCGCGACGCGCACCAGCTTCTCGAAGTTGTTGCCGGCATAGTGCTCGGCGTAGTCCTCGAAGGTGCGGGCGCGCAGGCCATAGACCTTGAGGAAGTACTCGGTGGTCTCGAGCATCGGCTTGAGGATGCGCCGGGCGAAATCCTTGCGCTCCTTGTCGGTGGCGCCCACGTCGGTCGAGAAGCGGAAAGGCGGCACATCGAGAACCACCCCGGAGATCTGCGGGATCAGTTCGGGCTGGCCGTCCTTGCCCTTCGGTTTGTCGGAGGGTTCGCCGGCAGACAGGGCGGCGAGCAGTGCGCAGAGCGCGAGAAGGCGGGTCATGCCGCAGCATGACCGCTGCCCCCGGCGTGGCAAAGGGCGGATTGGGCGACATCGGGAGTCGTTCCGCCCGCGTATCCTCTTCGTTCCATGGATGGAATTCGTACCGGGGGTGGAATATTGGCGAAACCGATTATCTTCTTTGCATGGATTACCCATCCACCAGCCGAGCAAACGAAGCGCCCGCGCTGGCCCGTGGCTTGTCCCTGCTGCGGCTGCTCAGTCGCGACGGCGCGCTGACGCTGGATCGCATCGCCCGTGCCACCGGCTGGCCCAAACCCAGCCTGCTGCGCCTGCTGCGCACCCTGGCCCACGAAGGCGCCACCGCACGCGATGCTGCTACCGGACGCTGGCGCGCCACCATGCGCCTGGCCACGGTGGAAAGCGACGACCTGCGCCTGGTGGACCGCTGCGCCCCGGGCGTGGCCCGCCTGAGTCGCGAGGCTGGGCATGTGGTCGAGGTGTACGCCTGGGAGGACGGCCGCATGGTCATGATCGACCGCGCCGATCCGCCGCACGGCGAGGTGCTGGTGCGCATGCGCCTGGGCGGGATACGTGATGGCACGGAACTCGACGCCGTGTCAGTGTGGGGCCCTGCCCTTGGCGACGCGCCCCGGCCACGCCGGACCTGGGAATGGACCGCCGGGGCCAAGACCGTGATCGGCCGCGGCCGCTGGGACGAGGCCCTCGCCGCCGCGCGCAGCGCCGGCGTCGCCTGCGACTGCGAACCCAATAGCAATCTGGTGCGCCGCTTTGCCGCGCCGGTGACCGGGGATGGCGGCCAACTGCTCGGCGTCCTCGCCCTGGCCTGCGCCCCGATGACGGCCGCCAACTCCCAGGATGAACGTCTGCTCGGCCTAGTGCTGTCCGCCGCCCGCCTCGCCTCCACCCGGAGCTGACCCATGCCGCAACGCCACATCCTGCTCATCACCACCGACCAGCAGCGCTTCGACACCATCGCGGCGGCCGGGGCCGGCCATGTGCTGACGCCGCATCTCGACTGGATGTGCGATCGTGGCATCCGCTTCACCCGCGCCTATGCCGACAGCCCGATCTGCGGCCCCAGCCGCCACACCATCATGACCGGGCGGCACGCCTTCCATCAGCAGGTGAACTTCAACTGCTGGGAGCCGACCCCGATCGATCCCCGCACCACCCTGGCCGGCCTGCTGACCACCTCCGGTTTCCAGACCCGGGCGGAGGGCAAGATGCATTTCAAGACCGAGCGCAACCACCTCGGCTTCGAGCACATGGAACTGCTCGCCGACTACTACCGTGAGATGGCGCGTCACGGTCGGCCGCTGCCGATGGACACCGGCCTCGGGCAGAACGAGATGGTGCCGGCGATCGGCACGGTGCACGAGAACGACAGCCTGACGCGGTGGATCGCCACGCGCACCTGCGACCTGCTCGACACGCGCGATCCCCTGCGCCCGTTCTTCTGCTTCACCTCGTTCAGCAAGCCGCACCCCCCCTTCGATCCGCCGCTGTCATTCTGGCAGCTCTATGCCAACCGCACCATGCCTGAAGCCATCGTGGGCGACTGGTCGCGCGACGCCGAAACGATCGCACCTGGCCTGCGCGATCTCAGCCTGGTGCTCAACTCCGCTGACCGGTTCCCCCCCGAGACCCTCCGCGATGCGCGCCGCGCCTACCATGCGCTGATCACGCATGTCGATTACAGCATCGGGCACATCCTGGCGCGCCTGCGCGAGCTGAACCTGCTCGACGATACCACCATCATCTTCACCTCCGACCACGGCGACCTGCTGGGTGACCACCGTCTGGGCGGCAAGACGGTGTTCCTCGAGGGCTCGGCGCACCTGCCCTTCATCGTCGTACCGGCCAAGGGGGTGATCGATGATAGCCTGCGCGGCACCACCTGTGACACCCTTGCCTGCCTCGCCGATGTGATGCCGACCCTGTTGGGAACGGTCGGGGTGGCGATGCCCGAGGGTCGCGACGGCCTTGACCTGCTGGCGGTGGCACGCGGCGAACGCGCCGGTCGCGAGGTGCTGCACGGCGAGGCCCTGGCGCACCACATGGTGCTGGAGGGCCGCTACAAGTACATCTTCTGCAGCGCCGGCCCGGCCGAGCTGCTGTTCGACCTCGCGGCCGATCCGCACGAGACGCGCGACCTCGTACGCGCCGGCACGCACCCCGCCGAGCTGGCGCGCCTGCGTGGCCTGCTGCTCGCCCGCCTGCAGGAGAGCTGCCATCCCGCCGGCAAGGACGGCCGCCTGCAGGCCGACCGCCCGACCCCGGTTCCACGCGCCAGCCGTGGCAGCTGGCCAGGTTTCCACTCGCTGGTGCACCCCAACGACGTCTGCCATTAGTTCAGGGGCTTCGCCCCTACGGCCGTTCGGCCTACCCCGGCCTTTGTCGCTGCTCTTTTCGCTCGCTACGCTCCCAAAAAGTGACGGACCCAACCATGCCCAATCCCCTCAATGTCATCATCCTGCACAGCGACGAGATGCGCGGCGACGCGGTCGGTTTCAACGGCGGCGAGGCACGCACGCCCGAGCTTGACGCCTTCGCGCGCGACGCGGCGGTGTGCGGCCACCACTTCACGCCGAACGGCAAGTGCGTGCCGTCGCGCGTCGCGATGATGACCGGGCGCTATTGCCACACCGATGGCATGCGCACCGTGATGGAGCCGGATCTGATCCCGCCGCACCGTCCCGATCTGATGAAGACGCTGCGTGCGCGCGGCTACGAGACCGCGGTGTTCGGCCACAACCACTGCTGGGCTGATTTCTGGGGCGGCAACGCGCCGGGCGTCGGGGCGGTGGACTGGCATTCGTTCACCCAGGGCGCCTATGCCGACCTGCTGCAGCGGCGCTGGCCGGTGCCGCCGGCAGGCGGCCTGCCGGTGCCAACCGACGCCGACCACAGCTTCGACTACAAGGGCCGACTCACCGGCGAACTGACCGGCTTCTGCGATGACAACCGGGCCGAACAGGCGATCCACTTCCTGCGCCACCGCGACCGCACGCGGCCGTGCTTCCTGCAGCTCAATCTCGCTGCGCCGCATCCCGGCTACAAGGTCGAGGAACCCTTCTTCGCGCTGCACGATCGCGCGACGCTGCGCCCCTTCCCGACTGGGCTGCCCAAGAACGCCAGCCTGCCCTTCACTGCCCAGCGCCGCCACCGCACCGGGGTGGACGCCGACCCCGCGATGCTCGCGGAGGTACGCGCCACCTACCTGGGCATGATCGCCAAGGTCGATGTGCTGATGGGCCGGGTGCTGGATTGCATCGCCCGCGAGAATCTGTTCGAGGACTCCATCGTCGTCTTCACCGCCGACCACGGTGATTTCGCCGGCCAGTACGGCCTGTGCGAAAAGTTCGACACGGTGATGAGCGACTGCCTGCTGCGCGTACCCTTTGCCATCCGCGCCCCGGGACTGCCGCGCGGCGTGCGCACCACGACGCTGACCGAGCACACCGACCTGCCACCCACCGTCCTTGAACTGCTCGGCCTGACCGCGCATCCCACCTGGCGCATCCACGGTTCCAGCATGGTCGGGGCGATCAACGGCCGCAGCGGTCGCGAGGCGGTCTTCGCCTCGGGTGGCCACGAGCGCGAGATGCGCGCCCGCTTCAACCGCGACGGCTGGGACACCAAGCCCGATGGTCGGCGCGAGAAGGCGACCGCCGGCAAGCAGCTGACCTACCAGCAGGAGCCCGACAGCATGGCGCGCGCCGCGATGGTGCGCACCGCCACCCACAAACTGGTGGTGCGCGAGACCGGCGGCGACGAGTTGTACGACCTCGCCGCCGATCCTTTCGAGATGGACAACCGCTTCGGCGACCCGGCCCTGGCCGCGGTGCAGGGCGATATGCTGCTGCGCCTGGCCAAGCACCGCCTGGCCACCGACACCGACCTGCCCTTCCACCCCGAGGTGGGCGCCTGATCAGCCCTTTGTAATGGCAAGCGGGCACCCGGCGCAGGATTCCGGCGCGCAGCCCGCAAGCCGGCCCGCCAGATCGAGGGCAGAGCGCTCATCGCCGACGAAGCGCTCCGCGCCAAGCCGACCAGCCAGGCCGGTACGCTGGAAGACCTCGCGGATCCGGTCGCGCAGACCCATGAACACGATGCGCACACCCTTCGCCTCGAGACGGTCGACGAGGCCCGCCAGCACCTCCTCGCCGGTCGCGTCGATGCTGTTGATGCCACCGCAGGCCAGCACGACGCAGCGCACCTGAGGTCGCGCCGCCAACTCGACGATGACCCTGGACTCGAGATGTCCGGCGTTGGCGAAGTAGAGGCGGCCGTCGAAGCGCAGCACGAGCACCGTGGCGCAGGTCGGCAGCCCATGCCGCTCGGCGTCGCGCAAACTGCCATCGGGATGGCGCGCCAGCACCACAACCCGCGGCCGCATGGTGACGGCGAAGAAGACGGCGATGCTGAGCCCGATACCGACCAGGATGCCGCCTTCGATGTGCGGGGCGGCTACCAGGGTGGCGCCGAAGGTGGCGATGGCGATCAAGGCGTCGCTGCGCGCAACCCGCCAAGCATGCAGCACCGGTCGCACCCGTACAAGTCCGCTGACCGACATGATGATGGTCGCCGCCAGGGTGGCTTGCGGCAGGTGGTAGAGGAGCGGGGTAAACAACAGCAGCACGACCAGCACCGCCACACTGGCGACGAGGCTGGAAAAGCCCGTGCGGGCACCGCTGGCCAGGTTCACCGCCGATCTGGAGAACGATCCTGACACCGGATAGCCGTGATTGACCGCACCGGCGAGCTTGGCCAGGCCCTGACCGATCAGTTCCTGGTTGGCGTCGATGCGCGTGCGCGTGGCCAGAGCCATCGATTTGCCGGTGGAGATGGCCTCGATGAAGCCGACGCAGGCGATCAGGGCCGCCGGACCGAGCAGATCCAGCCAGAGGCCGGGCTTCCAGTCGGGCAGCTCCCACGGGGGCAGCCCACGAGGCACCTCGCCGACGGTCCTGCCCTGGAAGTCCAGCGCCCAGGCCAGCAGGGTGGTGACCACCACCGCCGCGAGCACCCCAGGGATGCGCGGCAGCCAACGACGGAAGCCTGCGATGATGGCCATGGTCGCGAGTCCCATGCCCAGCGCAGACCAGACGATGCCGCCAGTGGCTGCCGTCTGCAGCACCTGCCAAACGCCAGCGAAGTGGCTGGCGCTTCGTTCGCTGGAGATGCCGAGGAGGCTGGCCAGCTGGCTGCTGGCGATGATGATGGCTGCTGCACTGCTGACGCCCACCAGCACCGGATGGGACATCAGGTCGACGATGAAACCCAGACGGAGCACGCCCAGGGCCAACTGCATGAGGCCTGCGACCAGGGACAGAGCGATGGCGATGGGAATCACATCGTAGCCGGCAGCGGCGAACGGGGCCAGGGCGGCCGCCGTCATCAGCGAAGTGATCGCCACCGGTCCGGTGGCGAGTTGGCGCGAACTGCCCCACAGGGCCGCCACCACCGGAGGCAGCAAGGCGGCATACAGCCCATAATACGCGGGCAGTCCAGCCAACTGAGCATACGCCATCGACTGCGGGATCAGCACCAGGGCGACAGTGATACCTGCCATCAGGTCTGCGCGCAGCACCGTGGGGTCCCGCAGTTCGTGCATCCATTCCAGGAAGGGCAGCCAGTGGTGCAGACGAGGCATCTGGGTTTCAATATAGGGACGAAAATCCTGCAGGAAACCTACCGGTACGATTCCGCCGGCGGCACGATCGTTGGTTCGTGGCCCTGTGAGGTTCAAGGACGAGGTCAACGACGCCAGCATACCGGCAAGGACAAGTGCACGGCGCTCTATGAACCGCTCGGCAAGCCGATGGCGGCTGATTGAGCTGGGAACGACGAGCTCCAGCTCGTCGTCGAGATTGCCCCGGCGATGAGCTGGAGCTCATCGCTCCCAGCGTTCAGCCGAAGCGCTTGCGGAACATCTCGGCCTTCTTCTGCGCCTCGGCGTTGCGCGCGATGAAGGCTTCGGCCTCGGCCATGGTGCGGGTCCAGGTGTCGGGGAACTTGGCCTTCAGCCACTGGCACTTCACGGCGAAGAGGATGCCCTCGCCGCAGTTCTTGGCGAACAGGGCTTCGTCCACCGCGCCGGTGTTGACGAACGAGAAGGCCATCTCCCAGTAGCTGGTGGCCTGGCGCACGAAGGCGTTGTCCTGGCGGGCCCAGTCGCTGAGCACGCAGCGCGTCTCCTCGGCGCTGCCCGGCGTCCATCCGGCGAAGAAGGCGCGCGCCTTGCGGCACACGTCCTCGCGGCGCAGGTCGTAGAGCTGGATGATGAGCTGGGCGTCGGCGGTGCTGGCCATGTCAAAGCTCCATTGCCCCAGGGGTTAGGGGCTAGGGGTTAGGGGTTAGGGGCAAGGCATCGATCATTGCCCCGAGGGGTTAGGGTGTAGGGGTTAGGGGTTAGGGGCAAGGCATCGATCATTGCCCCGAGGGGTTAGGGTTTAGGGGTTAGGGGCAAGGCACGGCGAACCTGCGACCCTAACCCCTGGGGCAATGGCGGTGCCGAACCCTAACCCCTAACCCCTGGGGCAATGAACCAACTAACCCCTGGGGCAATGAACCAACTAACCCCTGGGGCAATGGCGGTGCCGACCCCTAACCCCTAACCCCTGGGGCAATGGCCCTGCGCCCCTAACCCCTTGGTGCAATGGATCGCCCCTTCCCCCCGCCCCCGCACCTGCTGTGATGGCCGCCGTGGACTACCTCGTCATCGCCCGCAAGTACCGCCCGCAGACCTTCACCGAGGTCGCCGGCCAAGAGGTCGTGGCGCGCACGCTGACCAATGCGATCAGATCGCACCGCGTGCACCATGCCTACATGTTCACCGGCCCGCGCGGCGTCGGCAAGACCAGCATGGCGCGCATCCTGGCCAAGGCGCTGTGCTGCGAGAGCGGTCCGACCACCGAGCCGTGCGGCGTGTGCGAGCACTGCAAGCGCATCGCCGACTCGTCGCACCCCGACGTCACCGAGGTCGATGCGGCGCGCTTCGGCAACAAGGAGGACATCACGCGCCTGCTGGAAGATGTCAGCTTCGCCCCGCAGATGGCGCGCGTGCGCGTGTTCATCCTCGATGAAGTGCACATGCTGACCGGGCACAGCTGGAACGCCCTGCTCAAGGTGCTGGAGGAGCCGCCGCCGCACATGCGTTTCGTCTTCGCCACCACCGAGGTGGAAAAGGTGCTGCCGACGGTGCTGTCGCGCTGCCAGCGCTTCGACTTCCGCAGCCTCGACCTGCCGACCATCGTGACGCGGCTCAAGGACATCGCCGGCAAGGAGGGCGGTCAGCTGTCCGAGCCGGTGCTGTACCGCGTGGCGCGCGCCGCCGGCGGCGGCATGCGCGACGCCCAGACCCTGCTCGACCAGCTGATCGCGGTCAGCGACGGACAGGCCAGCGAGGACGACCTCGACCTGCTGCTCGGCGCGGCGCGCGGCGAGGATCTGCGCGAGCTGCTCGGCCACGCCCTGACCGGCGCCTCGGCCCAGGCCCTGACCCGCCTCGACGCGTGCTGCGAATCCGGCGCCGCGGCCGCCACCGTGCTCGACCAGCTGATCGAGCACCTGCGCGGCGTCATGCTGCTGCAGGCCTGCGGCGCCGACGCCCCGGCCGTCAAGCGCCTCGGCCTGCCGATCGACAAGCTGCAGGAGTTCGCCAACAAGGCGACGCCCGAGAAGGTGCTGCGCGCCTGCCAGGTGCTGACCGGCACCCAAGGCCAGATCCGGCACGGCGCCGATCCGCGCCTCGCCCTGGAGATGGCGACGGTGCGCATCGCGCGCCTCGGCGAGGTCCAGGACCTCGAACGCCTGGTGCAGCGCATCGAACGCGCCGAGGCCGGCGCGGGCCCCCGGTAGGGCCGTCGCGCGCCCTCGGCGCGACGGCCCCTATCCCCCAATCCACCTCGCCCAATCCGCGCCTGCTGCCCGCCTCCAGCGTTGCGCAGCCTGCCGAGCACCCGCTGATCGCCGAGATCCGCAAGCGCTTCGCCGCCGACGTGATCCGCCGCGAACCGCTCGATCGCAACGCCTGGCTGGCGCGGTTGCGCAAGGACGCCGAGCGCCCCGATGCCCCCTGACGAGACCCTGCGCGACGCTGGCGGCGACAGCACCGCGGCGCTGGGCGGGGCGCCGGTCGAGCCTGACAGCACGCTGCCCGGCGGCGGGCGCATCGGCCCCTATCGGCTGATCGAGGCGCTGGGTCGCGGCGGCATGGGCGCGGTGTGGCGCGCCGAGGCGGCCGAGAGCTGCCCGGTGCCGGCCGGACGCGCCGTGGCGCTGAAGCTGCTGCACCGCGTCTCGGCCGAAGAGCGCCGCCGCGCCGCGCGCGAGGTCGCCTACCTGCAGGCCCTGCACCATCCCGGCGTGGCGCGCATCCTCGACTTCGGCGAGCACCAGGGCCGGCCGTGGATCGTCATGGCGGTGGTCGAGGGGCGGCGGCTCGACAAGGTGATGGCCGAAGAGGGCCCCTTCGCCAGCGACCGCGCCGCGCGCATCGCGGTCGGCGCGCTGGAGGCGCTGCACGTCGCGCACCTCGCCGGCATCCTGCACCGCGACGTGAAACCCGGCAATCTGATGCTGCGCGATGATGGCCAGGTGGTGGTGCTCGACTTCGGCCTGGCCGCGGCGCCCGAGTTCGAAAGCCGCCTGACCGCCAGCGACACGGTGATCGGCACGCCGGCCTACATGAGCCCCGAGCAGGCGGCCGGCGAGCGCGCCGCGATCAGCGCGCGCAGCGACGTGTACGCGATGGGCGCGGTGCTCTACGAGATGGTCGCCGGGGTCGCGCCCTACGCCGCCGACGATCCACGCGCCCTGCTGCGCCAGGTGATCGAACGGCCACTGGCGCCGCCCAGCCTGCGCCGCGCCGGCATCCCGCGCGATCTCGAGACGGTGGTGCTGCGCGCCATGGCCAAGGATCCGGCCGACCGCTACCGCACCGCCGAGGCGATGGCCGCCGACTTGCGCCGGGTGCTGGAAGGCCGCGCCGTGCGCGCCACCCGTCCCGGCCCGCTGATGCCTTTCCTGCGCACCTGCTGGCGCCGCCGCCGCACTGTCGCCGGCGCTGCGCTGGTCCTGTTCCTGCTGCTGGGCGGAGCGGTCCTCGGGGTGCGCGTCCTGCTCGCCAGAGGGACGCCCGCCGCCGTCCCGGCGGTGAACGGGCCGGAATGGGTCATGGAGCTGGTCCAGGTCGAGCCGCTGCTGCCGCCGGGGATCGCCGGGGGCGGCCGGCTGCGCTCGTCGCCGCGTCCTTCCTTCGGTCCCGGCTTCCACCTCGCCCAGCTGCCACCGATCGCCGGGCCGGTGCGCCTCGCCGCCACCATCACGGTGCGCGAACCGGTCTTCGAGGTGCAGCTGCTGGCCAACGACCGCGACATCGGCCGCGGTTATGCGGCCCGCCTGAGCGGCACCGCCAATGCCGCCCGCCTTGAGCTGATGCGCGACAGCAAGCCGATGGCGGGTCGCGATTTGACCGCCTTCGCCCCCGGCTCGACGCTGCGTCTGACCCTGGTGCGCAGCGAGGAGGCCCTGGAGATCCGCTTCACCGACGCGAACGGGGCCGGCGATCCGCTGTCCTTCCTCGATCTCGTGCCGCTCGAAGGTCCGGATGCCGCCGGCACCTACGTCGCCGCCGATCCCGCCGCCGTCCAGGTCGCCGAAGTGGTGCTCGAACGCCAGCGCAGCGGCCTGACGGTCAGCGCCCTGGCCCCGGCCGACATGCTGCGCCAGGATGGGCGCTTCGAACGTGCTCTGTCGCTCTATGACGCCTTCCTTGCCGACCATCCCGACAGCCCGCTGACCCGCGACGCCCAGCTGCGTGCCGGGCTGTGCCTGGAGTCGCTCGGCCGCGATCAGCTGGCCCTGGAACGTTTCATCCGCGTCGTCCAGGAGCACCGCCTCGACCGGCGCTACGTCACCCTGGCCACCTTCCATGCCTGGGCCTGCGTGCTGCGCCTCGGGCGGCTCGACGAGGCGGAACGCTTCTTCGCCGCGCTGCGCCGCGACTACCGCGCCGACCAGCTGCTCGCCCACGTGCCGGTCGATGCCGTGAGGCAACTGGTCGATGACCACCTGAAGCGGGCCGAGGCGCTGCGTGCCGACGACCCCTCGCGCGCCCTCGACCTGTTCAACGCCGGTGCCGACGTGGCCCTGTTCCTCGCCCTGCACGAGCGTTTCGCCCTCGCCCAGACCGGGGCCGGGGACATCCTGCTCGCCCAGGACGAGGCCACGGCGGCGCTGACCCGCTACCGCAGCGTGGTGGACGACGCCGAAGCTCCGGCGCTGTGGCGGGCCAAGGGCCGGCTCAAGTGCGCCGAAGCCCTGCGCCTGGCCGGCCGGCTGGACGAGGCCGAGCAGGCCTATCGGGATACTCTGGAGGACCCGGCGGCCGGCGAACTGCTGCCCTGGGCCCAGCTCTGGCTCGGCGACCTGCTCGCCTCGACCACCCGGGACGCGACCCCGGCCTGGCAGGCGGCGGCAAGCGACCCCGGCCAGGCCGGGCGCTTCGCCCGCGCCCTGCTCGGCAGCGAGACCCTGCCCGACACCTTGCCGGCCGACCCGTGGTTCGCCAACGACCACGCCTTCGTGCTGGCGCGTCTGGCCGAGCGCCAGAGCGACCGCCAGGCGATGCGCCAGCACCTGCAGGCCGCCGCGACCGGCGACTGGCCGGCCCCGCTGGCGCGGCGGCTGTTGCGCGAATCTCCCTGAAACGGCAGAACCGACGCCAGGCTGGCGTCGGTTCGCGCAGACGTAAAAGACCGGGAAGCGGGGTTAGCGCTCTTCCTCTTCGACCTTGTCCTCCTCGTCGTCGTCGAGGTCGTCCTCCATCTCCTCGTTCTCGTCATAGACGGTGTCGAGGAAATCGTCGAGGGCGTCGCGGATCGTCTCGTTGATCCGGTAGCCTTCGCTCTTGAGCAGTTTGATGACGTCTTCTTCGAGGCCCATGGACGGCTCCATTCGCTGGTGTTGCAGAGTCCGTAGGGTTGAGGCCGGGACTGTCAACTGTGAAGAGGCTGGAGGCTGAGGGCTGGAGGCTGGAGGCTTTGCAGCGCAGCGGGTTGCGAGACCAACAAACCCCAGACCCAACCGTTGTCTCCTCGCCGGTGTTTCCCTGACTTGCAGCTTCCAGCTTCCAGCTTCCAGCCCCTCCTTCCCCCTTGGCAGCCCCCCATGCCGCCTATCCTCCTCCGCTTCAGGAGCCTTCCCGCATGGTCCTCGACCGTCTCCGCCGCGGCGCCACCGGCCGCGATCCCAAGAAGATCCCCGACGGCCTGTGGGAGAAATGCCCCAGCTGCCAGAAGACGGTGTTCAAGCGCCTGGTCGAGGAACGCCTCGAGACCTGCCCGGAGTGCAACCACCACTTCAAGATGGGCGCCCACAAGCGCATCGCCTCGCTGATCGATGACGGCACCTGGGAAGAGTGGGACGCCTCGATGACCTCGGCCGACCCACTGAAGTTCGTCGATGGCAAGAGCTACCCCGAGCGCATCGCCCAGCAGCAGGCCAAGACCGGGCTCAAGGACGCGGTGCTGACCGGACGCGGCAAGCTGGCCGACATCGACATCGGCCTCGGCGTGATGGACTTCAGCTTCAACGGCGGATCGATGGGCAGCGTGGTCGGCGAGAAGCTGACCCGCCAGTTCGAGAATTGCCTGAAGCTGCGCATCCCCGCCATCGTCATCTCGGCCTCGGGCGGCGCGCGCATGCAGGAGGGCGCGGTGTCGCTCATGCAGATGGCCAAGACCAGCGCCGCGCTGGCCCGTCTGCGCGAAGCCCAGGTGCCGTTCATCAGCGTGCTGACCAATCCGACCATGGCCGGCGTGATGGCCAGCTACGCCTCGCTGGGCGACGTCATCATCGCCGAGCCCAAGGCGATGATCGGCTTCACCGGCGCGCGCGTCATCCAGGAGACGATCAAGCAGGAGCTGCCCGAGGGCTTCCAGACCAGCGAGTTCGTGCTCAAGCACGGCCAGGTCGATCTGATCGTCGCCCGCCAGGACATGAAGAACGAGCTGGCGCGCATCCTGCGCTACCTCAGGCCGCCGAAGGCGGCCTGAGGAGCTTTGAGCTTTGAGCTTAGAGCCCGCAGCTCGAAGCTCGCGGTTCGAACTCAAAGCCCAAAGCTCAAAGCTCTAAGCTACCTCTATGACTACCATCAACGGCCTAACCGGCTTCCTCCCCCGTCCCGAGCGCGTGCGCGAAGTCGTCGCCCCGCCCTACGATGTGATCAAGCCAGGCACGCCACTCGAAAGCCTGCTCAAGGCGCGCGGCGGTAACCTCTGGCATGTCACCCTCGGCCCCGATCCGCTCTCCGCCCTGGCCGAGCTGACCGCCTCGACGCTGACCCCGCTGACCACGCCCAGCTTCCTGGTCTACGAGCAGACCTGGACCACGACGCAGGGCGCCCAGCGGCGTATCGGCGTGTTCACCGCCACCCAGGTCACCGACTACGCGCGTGGCGAGGTCATCCGCCACGAAAAGACCTTCGATGACAAGGTGCAGGGCCGCCTGACGCTGACCCGGCAGACCGGCCTGACGCTGGAGCCGGTGTTCCTGCTCACCCGCGCCGCGATCACCCCGGTGCTCGATCGCGTCGCCGCGTCGCGGGCGCCGGACTACGACCTGACCCCCGACTTCGCCGGGCTCAACGATCTGCATGGCCTGCGCAGCCGCATCTGGCTGGTCGCCGAGGACAGCGCCGACGGCCGCGAGCTGCGCGCCCTGGTGGCGACCCAGCCGCTGTACATCGCCGACGGCCACCACCGCTACCACGCGGCGCTGAAGAACGGCCAGAGCCACTGCCTCGCCTACGTTGTCGAACGCGCCTCGATCCAGGCCTACAACCGCGTGATCACCGGGGTGAAGCCCTTCGCCGAGGTGAAGGCGCAGCTCGCCCTGACCCCGGCCACCTGGGCGACGCCGGCCAAGGGTCACGTCCGCATCCTGCACCAGGGCCAAGCCTGGGACTACGCCTTCCGCACCATCCCGCAGGATGTCGTCGGCAGCCTCGACTGCAGCTGCCTCGAACGTGAGCTGTATCCGCTGCTGGGTCTCACCCACGCGATGATCAAGGACCACGCCCACTTCGACTACTACGCCGAGTGGGAGCTGCCCAAGATGGCCGAGGTGGTCGGACGCGGCGACTACGATCTCGCGGTCGCGCTGCACCCCGTGTCGATCGGCGAGCTGATGGCGGTGGCCGATGCCGGTCGCCGCGACAGCGCCATCGTCATGCCCGAGAAGAGCACCTTCTTCGCACCGAAGATCCTCTCGGGGCTGGTCCTCTACCGGCATCGCTCGGCGATGCCGTAGCTTAGAGCTTGGAGCTTGGAGCTTTGCGCCCGCATCCGATGCGGGCGCAGGCTGCTGGCTCAAAGCTCAAGGAGCAAAGCTATGCAGAACTGGCTTATAAAAAGCGAACCGGATGTCTTCGGTCTGGCCGATCTCAAGCGCAAGCGCGTGTCGAGCTGGGACGGGGTGCGCAACTACCAGGCGCGCAATTTCCTGCGCGCCATGGCGGTCGGCGACCTGTGCATCTTCTACCACAGCAACGCCGAGCCGAGCGGCGCCGCCGGACTCTGCCGGGTGGTGAAGGCGGCCTACCCCGACCACACGGCGTGGGATCCGTCCAGCCCCTACCACGACCCCAAGGACGGCCCGCAGGTTCAGCGCTGGTCGATGGTCGATGTGCGCTTCGAACGCGTCTTCGCCCGCTTCCTGCCCCTGGCAGAACTGCGCGAGGTGCCCGAACTCGCCGACATGCTGCTGTTCAGCCGCAGCCGCCTGTCGGTGCAGCCGGTCGAAGAACACCATTTCCGCCTGATCGAAGCGCTGGGGGCCTAGCCTGTACCGGTCCTCCCTCATCCTCGCCTCCGCCCTGATCCTGCAGACCACCGCGTTCTGGACCTCGGGCTGCGCCGCACGCGGCGGCTCGCCGGTACGGGTCGATGCCGCGGCTCTCGAAGCCGGACTGTACGCCGACATCGCCGCCCAGCCGGAGCGCACGGCGGTGCACCAGCTGCTCGCCCGCGAGGTGGTCGAGTACGCCGCCCTGGCTGACCGCCTGGCCGAAGAGCGCGCCGGCCTGCGCCGCACCGCCGCGCTGGCGGCGCAGACCGCCGACCGTGGCGCCGCCGTGCCGGGCGCCGACGTCGAGGCCCTCAACCGCTGCTTCTCTGCCGCCTCCGACACCGCCCGCCTGGTCGCCGCGACCGCCGCCCGGCACGATCCCTGGCGACGGCGTTCGACGCCGCACGCCGATACCGACCTGCGCATCCTCGGCGCCGCGCTGTCGGCCGTCGCCGCGCTGGAACTCTACGACAGCTATCTGGCCTGCGGCGCGCTGCTCGCCTCGCATCCGGCGATCCGCAAGATCATCGACCGCGGCGACGCCGGCTTCGGCGTGCACGGCGGCCAGCTCGACGGCCTGGCGCGCGACTACCTCGACCTCGCGCGCCGCTACCGCACCCACGACACGCTGCGCTTCCTTGCCGAGCACCGCACGCGCATCGCGACCGCCGAGGATCCGCACCTGGTCTGGCTGCGCGAACGCCTCGCCAGCAGTCCGAGCGCGCGCACCCTGGGCGAGTCCTGGCTGATCCCGCTCGGTGAGTTCGTCGGCGAAGGCGTCAACCTGATCGAAAGCGACCTCAAGCGCCTGAGCGACGCTTCGCTCGGCGGCGCCTCCAAAGGCTTCGGCAACGCGGTCGGCGCGGTGCAGTTCCGGCGCGGCAAGCTGCGCGGCGATCCGACAATCGAGGCGCAGGTGCGCGCCCTGCTGAAGCCCGGCGACATCCTGCTCGAGAAGACCCCCTTCCGGCTGACCGACCGCTTCATCCCCGGCCACTGGGGCCACGTGGCGATCTGGCTGGGCAGCGCCGACGAGGCCGTCGCCCTGCTCGGCGAGGATCCGCTGCTCGCCCGGCACCGTCCCCGGTTGGCTGCGGGCGCAGGCGTATGCGAAGCGCTGCGCGACGGCGTTCAGCTCAACCCGCTGGCCCGCTTCCTCGACATCGACGACCTGTGCGTCCTGCGCTGCCCGACCCTGGCGCCGCCCGACCTGGCCGAGCACCTGCGCCGCTGCCTGCGCCAGCTGGGCAAGAAGTACGACTTCAACTTCGACGTCGAGACCGCCGACCGCATCGTGTGCAGCGAACTCGCCTATCAGGTGTACACCGGGATCTCCTGGCCGACCGGCACAGCGCTAGGCCGCTGGACGATCAGCCCCGACCAGGTCGCCAACCGCGCCCGGCCGGGCGGCCCGCTGACCGTGGTCGATCTGTGGCACGACGGCCGCCGCGTCGAGGGCGACCGCACTGCAGCGCTGGTCGCGCTGCTCGGCGCGGAACCCTGATCTCGATTCCCCCGTTCGGCGTTCGACGTTCGGCGTGCGCCGTTCCGCACGGGATTTCGAGGAAACCGGGGCCGGGACGCGATTCACCATCAGCGTGATATGCAGCGCCTCGTACCTTTGCCTGGCTCGAATTGCCGAACGTCGAACGCCGAACGCCGAACGCCGAACACAATGGGGGGGGCAATGTCCCTACGCCTCGCCGGGGTTGCGGAACAGCTCGGCGGCCAGGCCGCTCTGACGGTCGTGCAGGCGGCGGTAGAGGCCGCCACCGGCCAGCAGTTCGTCGTGCCGGCCACGCTCGGCGATGCGCCCGCCCTCAAGCACCAGGATCTGGTCGGCGCTGCGGATGGTCGAGAGGCGGTGGGCGATGACGAAGGTGGTGCGGCCGTGGCGCAGGCGGGCCAGGGCGCCCTGCACCTCGGCCTCGCTCTCGCTGTCGAGGGCGCTGGTCGCCTCGTCGAGCACCAGGATGCGCGGGTCGGCGAGCAGGGCGCGAGCGATCGCCAGGCGCTGGCGCTGACCGCCGGACAGCTTGACCCCGCGTTCGCCGACCACGGTGTCCCAGCCCTTCTCCAGCTCGCGGATGAAGCCGAGGGCCGCCGCCGCCTCGGCCGCCGCATCGAGCGCGTCCTGCGTCGCCTCGGGCCGGGCAAACAGCAGGTTGTCGCGCACCGTGCCGTCGAACACCACGTTGTCCTGCAGCACCACGCCAAGCTGGCGGCGATAGCTGTCCAGGCGCAGGCCGGCGAGGTCTGCGCCGTCGAGCAGGATCGCGCCTGATTGCGGCCGGTGGAAGCCCATGATCAGCGACACCAGGGTGGTCTTGCCGGAGCCGCTCGGGCCGACCAGGGCGATGGTCTGGCCGGGTTCGGCACGCAGGCTGACGCCGTGCAGCACCGGGCGCTCGGGGTTGTAGCCGAAGACCACCTCGCGCAGTTCGACCGCGCCACTGAGGCGCGGACAGGCGCTGCGGCCAGCGGCATCGGCATCCTCGGTGGCCTGGGCGCGCAGCTCGCGGATGCGGTCGAGGCCGGCGAAGGCCTCGGTCATCTGCGTGCCGATGGCGGCGATCTGCAGCACCGGCGCGGTCATCAGCGCGACGTACATGACGTAGGTGAACAGCTGGCCGGCGCTCATCGTGCCGGCGAGCAGGGCCTGGCCGCCGACCAGGATGAGCACCGCGGCCGAGATCCCGACCACCAGCGTGCCGAGCGCGCCGAGCACCGAGAAGCCGGTGATGGTCGTGCGGATGTGGCTGAACAGGCGCTCGGCCCCGGCGCGGAAGGCGTCCTGCTCGCGCGTTTCGGCGGCATAGGCCTTGACCGCGCGGATGCCGCCCAGCACCTGGGTCATGCGCCCGGTGATCTCGGCCTGGGTCTGGCCGCGTTCGCGGAAGATCGGCCGCAGGCGGGTCAGGGCGATGGCGGTGGCGGCGCCGAACACCGCCAACAGGCCGGCCACCGCCAGGGTCAGCTGCCAGTTCAGCCACAGCAGGATGACGAAGACGACGCCGGCGGTCAGCAGGCCGCCGACCAGCTGGACGATGCCATTGCCGACCAGGTTGCGGATGCCCTCGGCGTCGTTCATCACCCGCGACACCAGTTGACCGCTTTGGGTAGCGTCAAAGCGCGCCACCGGCAGGCGCAGGACATGCCAGTGCAGCTCCAGGCGCATGCTGTGGATGGCGCGCTGCGCCGCGACCCCAAGCAGTTGCGACAGGGCGTAGCCCGCCCCCGACTGCACCACCGCCGCGACCAGCACCGCCGCCGCCAGGGGCAGCAGCAGGTCCGGACGTTTGCCCGCCACGACATGATCAAGCAGCCAGCCAGCCGAGGCCGGCGCGACCAGGGCGGCGGCGCGCGACACCGCGAGCAGGATCAGCCCGACGCCCAGGCGTCCGCGATGCTGGCGCACCAGCACCGCGCTTTCGCGCAGCACCACGCCCCAGCCCGGAGGCTTCGACTTCTCGCGCCGCGGGCCGCCATGTCCGCCGCCACCACCACCGCCCATGCCGCGCATGTCAGACCCTCGGGCGGGCGGTATTGGCTGGCGAGGCCGCGTAGGACGCGTAGGTCTGGCTCATGCGGCCAGTCAACCCGTCGCGCTGGATGGGCAAGGCCGTTCCACCCAACGCTGCATGGCCGGGGCCAGCACCGCCCCGGCCACCTGCTGCACCACATGAAACAGCGCGACCGGCAGGATGAGCAGCGCCAGGTCGGGACTGCCGGCAAACAGCAGGCCGATCAGCGGGATGCCGAGGGCCGCGGTCTTGTGGCTGGCGGCGACGGCGATCGCGATCCGGTCGCGGCGTTCGGCCGTGGCCAGCGGCGCCGCCAGCCACGCCACGGCCAGGGTCGCCGCATGCAGCACACTCGCGGCCACCAGCACAGGGATCGCGCCATGCGCCAGCCCACGCTGCGCCAGATCGCTGAAGATCATCAGGATGAGGGTGAGCAGCAGACCGCCGCTGAGCACGCCGAGCAGCCCCCGGTGCGCATCGAGCAGCGCGGCGGCACGCAGCCGCACCACCTGCGCGATGATCACCGGCAGGATCGCCAGGGTGCCGAGCTGGATGACCACCTCGCCGAACGGTGCGGCGCCGTGATGGCCAGTGCCCAGCAGCACCAGCAGCGGCGTGATCACCACGCCGGCAAGATTGCCGATCACGGAATTGACCAGGGCCAACCCCTGATTGCCGCCCGCCAGTCCAGTGATCGCGACGCAGCTGCCGATCGTCGTCGGCAGGCAGCCGAGGATGATCAGCCCGGTGCACACGGCCTCGGACAGGCCGAGGTGCCGCCCAGCCAAGGCCAGTCCAAGCGCCACGACCGGGGCGACCAGGAAGCTGGTCGCCTGGACGACGAGATGCGCCCGCCAGGCGCCGGCCGAGGCGGCCAGGCGCTGCGCCGGCAGCGTCGCACCGGCGCACAGGAAGATGCCGGCGATCAACCAGGACTTCGCGGCGTCGAGATGCAGCAGGCCACCGCTGCGGCCAACCCCGGGAGCAGCCAGGGCGAGGCCGATGATGGCAGCATAGGTGATCAGGAACCAGTGGCGGCGCAGCATGGGATCACAGCGCCCGTGCCGCTTCGACCAGCTCGACCAGCCGGGCCGCCGCCGGGCCGGGCACGCCGCGCGCGAAGGGGACGGACCGGCCATCGCCGGTCACCAGACTGAGATTGTGCCACGCGGTCTGGCCGCTTTTCATGTTCGTCGTGTTGTCCACGCGCACGACCTCGGTCGCGGCCAGGTCGAAGGTCTGCAGGGTGAACCAGCCGCACACGACGGTGATCCGACCGCCCGCGATGCGCATGTGGGCGCGCCAGAAGCAGCTGCGCAGGGCGCCGCGCCAGACCAGGGCGAACAGCGGCACGGTGAACAGGCCGGTCCACCAGCCGATGAAGATCCACAGCACGGCGGCCAGGACGGTGTAAAAGCCGGCGAAGCCGATTCCGCTCAGATGCAGGCTGGGGTTGCGCCAGGCCGGCACGGTGACGAGCAGTCCACGCCCCTCCTCGGCCACGGTGATGCCGGCGTGCTGGAGCACGGCGAGCGGGGCGGCGCGGTCGGCTGCCGCGGTGATCGCCACCGCGGTCAGTTCCGGCTCGGCGCCGGGGCCGGGGCCGGCGCGCACCGGCAGGTCGAAGACCGCCAGCAGGTCCAGGCCGGGCCGCACCAGGCGGTACTCCAGCCGCCAAGCGTGCCCATCATCGACCGGATCGAGATCGACGGGCAGCGGCACCTCGACCGGCTGCGCCCAGCCGAGCGGATCCGGACGTCCGGCCGACGGGTCGGCGGTGAACTGGTGGCTCCAGACGGGCGTCCAGGCGGTCGCGTTCTCCGAGTCCTGCTGCCGGCGCAGATGCGCCAGGGTGAACAGCAGGGTGTCGCCCGGCTGCGGGGCGGTGCGCGTCAGCAGGGTCGCGCGCACGCGCCCGCCGGCCACCCAGTCGCCGGCCTCGCAGCGCAGCTGCTGGACGCCGTGACGCAACCGGCGCAGCAGCACCAGGGCGGCGGCCCAGCCGAGGAAGACGCCGATGAGCGGGAACAGGGCGACCAGCAGGTGTTCCGCTTCGAGGCGCGGTGCGCTCAGCAGGAGTCCGATCGCGATGCCCCAGGAGACGAGATTCCAGAACACGGCGAAGAAGACCAAGCCGTTGCCCGCCCCGCCGGTGCGGCCGCGCAGCAGCCCGCCCTCGGGCTGGGTCTGCGGCGCCGCTGGCGCTGCGCGGCGCCGCAGCTGCATCACCCCGGCGATGGCGATGCCGCCCCCGACCAGGCCGAAGATCAGCGGGAACAGCAGCATGAAGCCGACCAGTTCCCAGCGCACGCCGCGATCAAGGATGGCCTGGGCCGGATCGGCCGGATCGTACCAGCACGGCACCGGCTGTTCGGCCCGGCGCGCCGCATCCAGCCGGGCGAAGGTTTCCATCTGCCAGTCGCCGACGTTGTCCGCGCCTTCGTGGAGGCCGACCTGGGCGCCCTCGTAGGCGGTCAGTCCGCTGCCGCCGCCCTCGACCGCATCGCGGGCCGGGGCGCGCCAGCGGTAGCGGCAGTCGATCGACACCGTGCCGCTGTCGCTGTCGCCGTGCGCCAGTTCGAGGTGCAGGATCTCGGCCGTGGTCGGGATCCAGTGCGCAGTCGCCCGCCCCTGGCGGAGGTCGGCCAGGGCGAACCAGCCCGGGATGAATCCCAGCACGGCGAAGAGCAGTCCGATGGGGATGAGGCAGCCGGCGCCGCCGCGCGTGACCTTGGCCATGCCGCCAGGATGGGGTGGCCGGGCGCGGCGTCACCTGGAAGTCGGGGCTGGGCGCAGCTATCATCCGGCATGACCCGCCTCTTTCTCGCCGCCTGCATCCTGCTGTCCGCCTGCACCACGGCCGCCGAGACGCCGCGCGTCCGTCCCACCACCTGGGCCCAGCCGGTGATCGGCACGGGCGGACCCGGCAACTGGTTCCGCGTCAGCCCCGACCTCTACCGCTGCGAGCAGCCCTCCAGTGCCGAGATGCGCGTGCTGGAGACCTTCGGCATCAAGGCGGTGGTCAACCTGCGCGAATTCCACAGCGATGTCGAGGAGACCGCCGGCACCTCGATCACGCTGACCGAGGTGCCGCTCGACACCGGCGAGCTGACCTACGCCCAGCTGGTGACGGTGCTGAAGGCGATGCTCGCGGCGCCGAAGCCGGCAGTCGTCCACTGCTGGCACGGCAGCGACCGCACTGGCACAGCGATCGCCGCCTGGCGCATCGCGGTCGATGGCTGGACGCCCGCCGACGCGCTCGACGAGATGGTCGCCGGCGGCTTCGGCCACCACCAGATGTACGGGAACTTGCGCGCCTTGGTGGTGGGGATCGATCCGGTGAGGCTGCGCGCCGATGCGGGATTGCCGGCGCGGGATTGAATTGGCGGGGGGCGGGGGGCCTGTGGCTCGACGGGCGATAGGCAATGCGGCCTGTCCATGTCGCACGATGGCGTATGGCCGCTTGTCTCGGGCCCCCGCCCCACGCCAGCCGGGCCCACGCTCCCGGCCGGCATGGTCATCGCCGGGATCATCGCGGTGGCACTGTCATCGCCGGGATCATCGCGGTGGCACTAGAGTCCTTGAGGGCAGCGACTTTGACCTGCCAAGTCAAAGTCGGCAAAGTCGCTGCCCTTGAGGACTCGGGGGTGCGGGGGCACA
>JFJP01027032.1_pt1 | contig 32695 bp, 26 predicted proteins | sample 431651 | NCBI WGS metagenome assembly JFJP01 (sample SAMN02602958, study PRJNA72255) | Microbial mat metagenome, whole genome shotgun sequencing project. | biome: fresh water; feature: sink hole; material: water; isolation source: purple microbial (photo- and chemosynthetic) mats found in... | reverse complement strand
ACATTTTTCATTTTTTTCATTTTTTTCATTTTTTTCGTTTTTTTTGTTGTTTTCGTTTTTTTCGTTTTTTTTGTTGTTTTCGTTTTTTTCATTTTTTTCGTTTTTTTCATTTTTTTCGTGTTTTTTGTGTTTTTCGTTTTTATCAATTTTATCGCATTTCTCGCATGTTTGACCCTTTTCATTTTTTTCGCTCTGTAACTCAAATGAGTTAAAAGCTTCACAAAACCTGTTATTAACCACTTTTTTATTCTTGATATTAAATGGCGAAAACTCGTTTTTTTCCACTTTCATCATATCGTACTCTTCAATAAGCTTTAAATCCATCAGATAATTAATCGAGTCTTTCTTTTGTTTTATCATTAAAGGCGCTCCTCTAACTTCCTTTAAATCTTCGTTTTTCCCATGTAAAACTTCATCGAAATTATAAAGTTCTAATTTCTCTTTGATATTTAATGAAGGAAGTCTTGGCCATAAAATAAACTCGTCTTTTTTAGAGCTTTCCTCCATAGAAATCATCAGGTTTTTCGAGGAATTAAACAGGTTTTTCTGTGAATTTTCCTTGAAAATCATGATGTTTTTTTTCCTTTCCAGATCTATTTTCTGCGAGAATGCGAGTATTGTGTTATTTCTTTCCTTTTTTTTCCTTAAAAATATGAGTTTTTTATCGTATTCCCCTTTTTTTTCTCTCGGAGACTCATTAAGCGACTCATATTCCTTGAAAAACTCCACGTTTTTCTGATCAATTATCGTGAATTTGAACTCACTTCCTTTGTTTTCCTTCGATTCTATCAAAATCGGTGATTTTCCTAATATAAGTGCTATATTGTTGCTGATCGTGAGTCCTAAGCAGCTTCCTGTTGAATTTAGCTGAAAGTCATCTAAGCCATATTTCAATTTCTCTTTTAATTTCTCTAGTTTTTTATCTTCGATTCCTATTCCCGAGTCCTGAATTGTGAATTCCAATGCTAAAGGCTTCTCGCAGATCGTTCTGATTTTTACTGATATATTGCCTAAATTCGTGAATTGTACAGCGTTTAGCAAGAGATTCAGCAGTAATTGCTTCATTCGGTTATAATCGCTATAGATACATTTATCAAAGATATAACACTCAATCTCAATGAACAATTCTAAGCCTTTTATTTTTATTTGATGCTTTATTATTGAAAAAACCTCTTGTAAGAGCTCTTTTAGATGAATTGTGCCTAAATTCACAATAAATTGATCAGAAACTATCAGAGAATAGTCCAGTATGTTATTCAGCGTATTGTCCAGTAATTTCAAACAACCCAGTGTATTGTCAAGATATGGAGATTTTATTGATATATCTATATTAGGATTGCTATGTAAGGCTTCTAACATAGGTATAGAACCGTTTAAAGGAGTCTTTAACTCATGGGAAAAAGAGCTCAAAAGCCGCGTTTTTATCTCGTTTTTCTCCTTTAATTCGAGAATCGCATCGGTTTTCTTCAGCAAAAGGAAATAATAAGTGGTTTCATGAGAATTTTCCACATTTACGCTCATCTTTATATTGTGGGAAAAAACCTCGGAATTTTCCTTTATCAAACGGTCAAAATAGAAGGTTTCGTTGCTTTTGCTGTTTTTATCACAAAAAATCAGAATTTCGCTCAATGATTCGAAAATCAGGTGTTTTATCGGATTTTCATCAGTTTTATGAGGATTTGAAAAATTAGCCAAAGTTTTCAGATCATGCTTGCATTTGGTCTTTTCATACTTAAAGCTCTTTATCTTATTGTTCAAAATGTGGAAATTCATGGTTTCGAGACTCTTTAGGACATTGATTTCTAAGAGATTTAACGCTTTTTCGTTATAAACCTCGATGTTTATCGCATTATTACCGCTTTTTTGCAAGATAATGACTCCTTCATGTAGAAAATTGAAATAATTGATGTTTTTGAGATCATTGGGAATATTCATTTTTATCGTGGGTTTTTTCTTTTTTTTTAATGGTTTTTTATTAGAGAAATAACATAAGAAACTCAGGAAAAGCAGCAGAATTTCAAGGATAAAAGGAACAAGTTCATATAAGATGTCGAATTCCACGATAATTATCAGGTTTATTAGGCATAAAACGCTGAGAAACACATTTGACAGTTTTTTTGATGAATTTATCAATAATTTTGAAGGACTTTTCAATAGATTATTCGATTTTTGATCATATTGATCCTTTTTATTGAATATTAAACATAGAAATACCATAGAAATCGGTCGTATAAAAGCAAGCCATTTTAAAGAGTTATTCGCATGATAAATCGGGATTTCAGTGTTAATAAACACAAAAAACTCGAAAAAAGGACATAAAGCGCATATTTTATCTAGGAAAAAGACCTTTTTTTCACCAATAATAGTAGGTTTTTCCTTCAAAAAAGTATCAGTGAAATATATGAAGGAGAAAATGAGAGAACAAAGGACTTTCATAAGGAATTCAAGCTTAAAATCGAAAGGGGGGTGGGATAACAGGAAGTAATTCGAGAAAAAAGAGGCGAGATTTAAAAAATTGATCCCAAGGGTTTTAAAACACAATTTGTTAAAAATCATCGGTTTTTTATCTTTTTTTTATTATAAAAACGTTTTATTGGGCTGTTATTATAAATTTTTGGGAATCTAGTGTCGCAGGCTTTATTTCGTCAGTTTATTTAATTTATTAAGCTAATTTTAATGCCTATTGTTAGTTTTTTAAGTTGTTTTGTTTTTTCCTATGTGCGAAAAAAAATAAAAATAAAGAAATATATAGTTAGTTATTTCATGTTTTTTTAAAAAAATATTATTTCACTTCATTGAAAATGAAGAAAAAAAACCCTTTAATAAAAGGAAGTTTTGAAAAAAAAATTAAGAAATTTAAATTTTAAATCATGAAAAATCCTTTTTTTTTAATAATTTCTTTTTCAAATTTTTTTGAAAATCAAGATTTTTTTTTTTAGGATTTTTAACAAAAAATGCCCTTTTTAACGATTTTTTTTACGATTTTATGCTGTTTTGGCCCGCAAATTTTCACTCTAAGCCGCATTTTTCATAATGCTGAGCTTTTTTTTCATTTGCCACAACAACTCCCAGAAAAGAAAAAGTTAATATTCAAGAAAAAAATTGTATCCTTGAATATTTGGATTTCCTTTTCATAATTTCCTCTCCAACAATTTAAAAACGTTCCCTATATAAAAAATAACACTCATTATTAAAGAAAAACTATCTGTTTTTCCCATTAATTTTCATTATTTGACAATAATATGTATATATAATATATACATGAAAATTATCAAAATTTAATTTCCTTTGCTAAAAAATTCCTTTATAAAAAAAAAATTCCACTAAAATAATAAAATTAAACAAAATTTCGTCAAAAAAATCAAATACAAAAGACTTTTAATATAAATACGTCTTCAAAAATCAATCATTTTTTAAAATCCTTCTTCAACGCCTGCGGCAAGCTCTCTTCCGATTTGTTTTCCTCATCTCCTTCCTCACTTTCCTCCTTTTTCCCTTCTTTCTTCTTTTTCATAATCTTATTAAAAATCACCAGTGTATTTATATCAAAAACAGGTATTTTCTTCATTTCGTTCGCTCCTAAAAACTCATCATTATCTGATAAAATCGGGAAATTATCAAAGCTCATCTTCCTGATATCTTTATTCACGATTATCTTCTCATCTTCTTGTGAATAATAGTTGTTCATTTTCCCTTCAAACGCCTTGATTTCTTTAATATCCATCACATCAAATCTGCAATAATATTGCATAAGCACATGATTATTAAACTGTGGGTTTATTTTAAGGAATTCCCTCGCCGCCTCTGCCACAGTCTTCCTATTCAATTTAATCTTTCTCGCCTTTCGAACCAAAATATCGCCTTTTAAGCTGATCCTCTGGCTTTTAGCAGCCTGATCCACAATAAATACTGACTGATAAGGCTCATAGAGTCCCCCCTTTAAAATCTTAAAATATTCCATAATTTCATAAATTTCCTCAAATTTTAACAAATCAGGCTTTAAAATTTTCATCAATGCTAAAGCAATTTTCACAGCGGATAACAGGCTTTCTTCGCTGAAAATGAAGTCCCAGACTCTACAAATCACATCCAATGGCAAAGAGTAGAGGAAAAGCATCATAAACCACTTTGAGATCCAGGCGTGATCAGGAACGCCTAATTTCTCTAAATGAACCTTTAAATTCTCGTTTTTCTCCTTCATTAATTTCCAGAAAATAAACACATAAAAATTCACCAAAGGGAAATTATTCTCGAATAACCCCAATATATGGAACCTCATGTCCAAGCCAAGCTTCTGAAAGAGAATGAACGCATCATTCTCGTTACCCCCGCTTATCAGCAGCAAAAACCCCACAACGAAATTCATCCCTTGACAGTACCCTATCCTTGGGAAATTATTCGCAATAGCTTTTAGCACATTATATAATTGTTTTTCTCCTATAGATAAATCTTCGTTTTCACGATATGTGAAGAGCTTCTGCGTAGGGTAGGTCCTGTGTAAATCCTTCTTTATATCTCTATCCACATCTTTATCAGTCTTCTTATTTTTATAAAGGTGATATTGAGGGTCGAAACCGTTAGGGATATTCAGCATGGCTTTCCAACAAATATAACGATATTTCATTGGAGGACCGGGGGAATGATTGTTTCTGTAAAGGAATTTCGCACGGTTGCTTGTGTAAAAGAGATGGATCAAGGTGGAATCAAAGGTTAGGGAACTACAACTGTTGGAAGGGGAGGAGGAACCTTGATTAATCGTGTTCGAAGGGAGGGGTAATTCAATAGAATTAAATAAACCTTTACTCTTCTGGATCTTCTTCAGTAAACTATCCCATTGTTTTATGTTCATTTGTTGCTTTTTCTTCTTTATCGTTAGGTATTTCTCAAGGAAATACTCACCGATTTCTAATTTTCGAGCGTCCAGCAATGGTAGACTTTTACTTTCTTCACTAACAGAATGAGCTTTGGGAGGAAGCTTGAAATTAGAGGGAATTTCGAGAGTATTGTGATTAGAATTCTGATAGTTTTGGCTTTTATATGGAAAACTGCCCATTTGCATAATAAAAACTTCCAAATTTAGACGAAATTTTATTAATTTTTTTAATAAGGAATATAGTGTGATAAATTTGGCTTTATGGAAAAATTTCTTTTGCTTTTTTCATTAATGTGAGCTTTTCGACTGAGAGAAAAAAAAACCGAAATTTGTGGTTTGGTTTTAAAAACAAAGACTTTTTTTTTGAAGAAAAACAAAAATCGGGAAGAAAACAAAAATTTAGCAATTTTATTAAAAAATTGTTGAAAAAACCGAAATTTTAAAGAAAAATTTTTTTGTTTTTTAAAAAATTTGCTTAAAAATTTTTTTGTTTTTAAAAATTTTTAATTCCAAAAGAAATTCATTTATTTTTTGATTTTTTTCGAATGGTGCAGTTTTTTATTGAAAAGATAATGTCTAAACGCGTTTTTCTTCTTATTAATTTCATCCCAATATTTATTCTCATTCTCCCCTTCTATTTTCTCCGCAAAAACCTGTATAAAAACCTAAAATTGTCCAAAAATTAAAAAAAAAACTACGATATTTTTCGAGATTTTTAATGGAGAAACAAGACATTTTTCGATAAAATCATCTCTTTTCGCTTTATTTTCGAACCGAACAACGCAATTATCACTTCCTTTTCTATAATCGATATATGCTGGTTCACAAACATGTCTTAAAGCCACATGAATGTCTTGTTTTCCAATGAGTTTTTCAAGGTTTTTAATCTGAACAAGACATCCATCTTTTCTTTCTATTTTTTTCTCAACAAAGCTTGCCTCTTCATTCTCCTTATAGTCTTCTATGTCTTTTTGAGGCTCAAACGCCTGTTTTCCCACCATTGTAAACAATTTCTGCCTCAAATTCTTATATTCCTCCTTCATTTCAAGCCATTTCACCTTAAGAATCACGTTCAAAGGAAGCAATTTCCCTTTGGTTTCTTGCGTTAGAAACTCAGCTGGAATACAATTATTATATTTTTCGACAGCTAATTTTGCATTTTCTTCAGTCTTTTCATTAAAAATCATGAAATAAAAGAAAAAATGGAAAAAAACTTAAAAAAAACTGAAAAAAACTTAAAAAACTGAAAAATACTTCAATTAATTGAAAAATATACCTTAAATTCAACAAAAGCGAATCCTTTTGGCATTTGGGTTTCTGTGTATTTCGGAAGACTCACATGTAAAACCTCTCCGATTTTGGAGAAGATTCTCGCCAAAACCTCATGGTTTATCTTCTCCGGGAGGTTCTCCACATAAACCACCCGATTATCATTATGTTGAGCTATATTGAATGGGATTCTCCTACAGACTTTTGTCTGGGTTTTATTCAGTTTTAACAGATTTGACAAAGAAATCGCTTGTTTCAAAGCAGATAATTTCTCTTCATTGGGAATTTCTTCATTCCAGAGCTTTTTCACCTTATTAAAGTTCAAAAAAATCGTTAAATCAATAAAACCCTTTTCGTTTTGCCGTAATAAACTCAAAAGGAATTTATCATTGTGAAGGTTGCTATCACCAAAATAAAATTCTAATTGTTTACGTAATTTTGTAGGGATTGACTCAGTTTCAGCACGCTTATCCTCTTCCAATAGAGTGGAGTCCACATTTTCCAATTGAGATTTTAAAGAGTTTTCAGGTTTTGTTTTCGAGAATTCGATCTCGATTGGAGGTTTTTTTTCCATTTGGTCTGAAAAAATTGCAAATAATGGTTTTTTTTAAAGAAATATGGTTTTTGAGGTTTTTTTAAAAATAGTGATGTTTTTAATTTAGAAAAAAAATCATAACGAAAATTGATATTTTTTTAATAAATAAAAAAATTTACAAAAATAAAAAAATATCGAATAAAATAGTGCAAAAACACATCATTTTTTCTTGCCAAACTTCGCAGATCCTATGCCCAGCCCTCCGGCATGTTTTTTCTCTATATCCTCGAAATAATCATAACCTTCAAGTGCCGAAGACGTCACGCTGTTATCAATTCCTTGTGATTGGCTCATTCCGATCATATCTTCACTTGAAGTAAACATTGGATTTTGCTAATAATGCGATAAAATTAATGGAAAATAAGAGAAATTGAACTTTTTTATTATTGCTTTGATTAAATGATTCATCTAAGATTTCTTCAGCTAATTCTTCTTCAATTAATTCACTATTTTCTTCAGGTTTATTGTTATTGAAAGCTTTCAGATTTCCTTTGAAAATTCATCAGAAATCAATAGAAAGGATAAGTTTTACCAGCAAACTTCATTTTTTTATCGTCCATTTGATCATCTTTTTTATTTGTGGTTTTCTTCAAAAATATGTCTTTATCTTCAGGAATATCGTATGAATAAGGGTCTTTATTTGGCTTGAAATTGCCGAATTTTTGTCCGATTTTATCTATAAAACCGGATAAAATACCTTTATTTTAGCAGAAATTTACTTTCTTCAGGTTTTTTTTTGAAATCATTTTGAAGATTTTCGTTTTTTTTATTCTCTCCCTAAAAGAAAAAATCAGAAAAAACATCGGATTTCCTTGCTAAATACCTGTAAAGGTGGTTCTTTATTTTTTTTTGTGAATAAATTGGGTTTTTCTTCATCATCGTTCTTTTTCTTGTTAATCGGCTCAATAAATTCGTTATTTTTCTTCAGATTATTGCTTTGAAACACTGTAGAAGACAACCCCCCGATCATGCCTTTTAAGTATTGATTTACTATATGCATCAATATAGGCTTATCAGGATCAAGATTTTCTTTCAAAGCCAGGTTTTTCACTATTTTTTCCCTGTTGATATTCTGAGATAAATTCGTTTCTTTAATAAAGACACTTTGAGTATAATCCATCTTAAAAAACAAAAGAAATTCATTGATTAAATCAAGAATATTCTGTCCTATTTAACAATAAACTATAAAAATAATGATGTTTTTTCACAAAAAAACCTTCAGGAGTTTCGGTTAGTTTTTGGCTTATTGGGTTTTGTAGACCGAAACCCGCGGTTTTTTTAGTGGATTCCTCTTGATTTTCTAAAATCTTTTTTTTTTTTGGTCGTTTTATCACACAAAAAGAAAAAATATGCTCACATTATAGACATTAGCCCTCACTTGAGCTTTCAGTTGCGAAAGAATCCCTTTGGAATCCAATGTTTGGAGGACTAAGTTTCTTAAATCTGTATTGTCTTGCATTTATTTTTTTAAATGACTGTTTGAAAAAAAAGGGAAGTTTTTTGTTTTGAGATGTTTAAAGTTTTTAAAAAAAAAGTTGTTAATGATGGAATTTGAGATTTTTTTCAAAATTTATGTTTTTTTCACGTTTTGTTCATTAAATTTTATTTTTTTTTAATTTGTATATAAATGATTGATTTTAACTATTGATTCTGAAAGAAAACGTGTTCCAAATTTTTTTGTTAAACTATTAAAAAACTCAAACTTTATGATGAAATGATACATTTCTGAAAAATTTAAATAGCAAATATAATCCAATTTTTATAATAAATTAAAAAAATAAAAATATTTTCAGCTCAGAACCAAAATTTCGAAAATTTCTGAAATGGTAACGATTCTCGTTTAATACAATCAATAATTTATAATCATTAAAGGCAAACGATCAAACTATGAGATTAAGATCTGAAGTTCATAGCAAAAATGTGGCTAAAAGAGGAAAAGTTTCAAAATCTTTAGTGGTAAAACAAAGCCCCCCCCTTCATAATTTTTAAAACTTTTTGTAGAAAAAAGATGATCAATTTCAAGTTGGTCCTGTTTTATTAGGAATCTTTTTATTTGTGGTCATTGGCTCAGGTTTCTAATTTTATTTCTTGGGTCTTTGATTAAAATCTGATTTTTTTTAAATCTAGCTTTAATTCAAATATTAAATGTTGCTAATTCAGGCTATGAACTTTAAAGGATAAGGAAAGGAACTTCTGGATTTATATGTGCTTTGAATTTTGGCTTTCAATTTTAAATAATAAAGACTTTATAATTTATATTGAAATCTCGAAAAAAAAGTTGTTAATTTTTTTTTCCAAATAATAAAAAAAAAAAATTATTTTTTATTATTTAAAAAAAAAAAAATTAACTCATAAAATTTATAGTTAATAAAGACTATTGTTTTTATTATTATTAATGTAAACATTGTTGCTTAAAACTTCAAAACTGCTTTTTTGGTTCTTCCCAAAATTATTAAACAATTCATTTTTCGCAGGAATTCTCTTAATTCTCTCAGAATTCATTTCTCTCCTCCCCTCGAAACAGTTCTGATTTGTGAATCTATCCTTTATTATATCTTCTTTCAACAATTTCTCCCTGACTTTCATTAAAAACTCCACACATTCCCTCACAACTTTTCCACTTCTATCTTCTTCATGACTCTCATATATATATTTAATACTTTTATTTTTCCCTGGATAAAACCTCAATAATTCTTCAGAATGACTAAATTTCACCACCCTATCTCTTTTAGAAGCAATGAACAGTACCTCAGGAACACATTGATTTCTATTAAATTTCAAATAATTCAATTGATCCTTTAATTCGAAATCGTCGAATCCTAAATTTATTCGATCTTTTAATAGTTTATTCACCAATGGGATCAAAGGATATAATAAAATCTCAGGGATATTCGTTATTTCACTGGCATATTCAAGCACCATTCTCCTTAAAGAGAAGAAACCACTATCTATTAACATGCCTTTTATTAAATTCTGTTGGGTATTCGCAAGATAAAGCAAAGCAGTAACTGCACCCATACTCCTCCCCCAGAGAAAAAAATATTCATATCGTCTTAAATCCTTCAAATAATCTAAAACTAGTTCAAGATCATATTGCTCTTTATAGCCCAATGAGATATAGTCCCCTCCTGAAAGCCCACAGCCTGAGAAATCAAATGAACATACGCTGAAACCTTGAGCGATTAGTTCGTTCAAATAAGGCTTCACGTCTAATCGAGAGCCAGTGTTGCAATGCAAATAAATCACGCAAGAACTCAATGAAAAATGCTCTTCCGCTTCGTATAAACTGCAAACTATTGTGTGAGAGTCTTTGTTCGAAAGGGTAAAATCATAACGGTTGACAAGAATTTCATTTTTTAAAAGAAATGTTTTTGGACCTTTAAAATTTTTTTGCTTTTTTTTAATAAGGTTTCATGGGTTACCAAGATGTGATTTAGAATAATTTGCACGAGATGGACGAATGAATTTGTTGCAAAGACTTTTAAAAAACATGAAAATGCTTTTTTATTTTAGTTTATGTCTGTTTTTCTTTGAATAAAATTAATTTTGAAGTAAAATAATTTATTTTTTTATTTTTAAAAATTTAAATATTTATTAATGAATTTTTTTTTGAGTTTATCAAATAAAAAAATTATTCTTGTTTTTAGGAGAGAAAAAATTTTCAATCAGAAATGAATAAAATTTAACATTTGAACTACCATTTTAAAAAAAAAAATTAAACTTACATAGATACTGACCTCATAATTTTATTTTTTCTCTCTTTTTAATAATTTAAAATTCAAAAGATTATTCAAATCCTATTAGCATTATATGGACTCTCTCTCCAATGAAATCGAGGAAATATCTCTCCCTTTTGAGAAAAACACGCTACTGACTTACAGTCACACAAATATAATAGGATGGGGCTCTTTTTCATTTAATTACAAAGGCCAACTGGTTTCAAAAAAGCAGCTCGTTAAAGAAATAGCAATCAAAGAAATAAAGCTTAATTCTTTGATTGACCCCTATAACAGTTTATCCTTGCAATCCGCCTTAAACGAAATCAACATATTGAAGCAAATCAAGCATAAACACGTCATAAAATTCATCGGTTTTCAAAAATTCGATGATGCTTCTCGGCTGGTAATCCTGCAAAAGCTTTGCAATCAAGGTGATCTGGCGAAATTTCTCACAAATAACCAATTCATGAGCCAAAATTCAATCATTTACTTCTTCAATCAAATCGTCAAAGGTTTTAAGTATCTTATCAGTCAGAAAGTCTTCCACGGTGATATTAAACCAGAGAACCTTTTCCTTCATAATGATAAGATTAAAATAGCAGATTTTGGCATGTCCATGAAATTAAAAACTCTTAATGACACTTTCACAGAGACAATAGGCTCACCTGGATATATGAGTCCTGAAATCTTAAATGGTGAGGAATATACGATACAATCTGATATTTGGTCACTTGGAATCACGTTATATTATATGATTTATGAACAATTGCCTTGGGAAGATAAAAAAAACCCGATTAAATTAAGCAAATATTTAAAAGAATTGAATGAGAAAAAAGTCGAATTGGTCACTTTTCCAGAAAACTGGAGGTTTCAAGTCTCAGCTGAGTTCAAAGCCATGATTCGAAAGATGATTGCTTATGATCCAAAGGAAAGATTAACGTGGAATGAACTTTTTAAGATGAAATTTAATGAAGAAAAACAAAAAAAAGGACCAATGAACTTGCTTTATAAACGAAGGGAAAAAAAAAATGCCAATAAAGGAACTGATAATTATTGCAGTCCTTTGCTTTTGCTCGATGAAAATAAGAATGAGATCAATAAGATCAAAGTCTGTGAGTATCCGCGTTCAAAGTTTTGCAAGGCAGGGATTTAAAATATGTTTCATGCATAGCAGCTAGTTGAGCTATACATGAGCAAAAACAATCATTTATATTATTTGTTATTTATTAATATTTTTGCAGTAAAAAATTAAATTATTAAAAAAAAACAAGCATTTTTTAATTTTTTGTGTAAAAAAAAATAATTTTTTTTCATTTGAAAGAAAATTTTATTCAGTCGAGATTTTTTTCCGGAAGAATTTTTTTTTTTCAGCGAGATTTATCATAAAAAATTTATCACTTTTTTCATGATGGAAATTTTCATTAGAAACAAACTCCTTTTCAAAATTTCTGAACATCACATTGTTCAGATTTCTATTATTTTCCTTTATTCCTAATGAATCAAGGATATCATTTGACACTGACGGCACAAAACTCAACAATAACAAAGCTGTGATTTTGAGCATTTCAAATGCGATGAAAATCGTCTTGTTTTTAAGTGTATTATCAGAGATTCTCCAAACTTCTGTTTTTCCAATGAATTTATTAATGAAATCAAATTTTTCTTCCAAAATTATGTAGGATTTTCTTATTTGATAAAGGTTCATCATATTCAGGAAGTTGTTGGTTGATTTATTGAAGTCTTCAATCAAAGTTTTCTCTTCATCAGTGAAGGACCATAGAACTGATTGAATTTCCCCATTTGGAATGATTTTTTTCTGGAAAAGTCGGTTCAAAGAATTGACTAAATTTATTAAAAAATAATAAAAATCTATTTTTGAGCTCATTAGCTCATTTTTACTAAATTTTTCAATGAATTCATCAAATTTCTTTTGCAAAAGCCGCTCATCATATGCAGTATCGTAATATTCAGGCCCCTCTGATAGAAAATAAAGTCTTTTGGGAATAGAATTTCCTAATTAAATTCCAAATTAAAAAACCTTATTGCTTCTTCTCCGTATTTATCAAATATTTTAAAAGGATCAATGACATTTCCAAAGCTTTTTGACATTTTTTTCTATTTATTCTCATAATTCAGGTCAAATGCTAAAAAAGACTACATACCCCATATAAAATCCAATGATCATGAACAAAAATTTGTTTGGGAAATGGCAATCCCAAACCATATAAAAAAGCAGGCCAATAAACCCCATGGAATTTCACGATATCCTTGCCAATAACATGAATAAAATTTTCAAAATATTCAGAATTTTTTTGGTTTTCTTTCAAATAATCTATTTTTTTCAAATTTTTTTTTGTATTTATTAAAATTAAAGAAGAAAATTCTACCTAAAGCGGTCAAATAATTGCATAAAGCATCGAGCCATACATAGATTGACTGATCAGGGTTTCCAGGTACTGGAATAGACCATGGAACTCTATTTTTTGGTCTAGAAATTGAAATATCCTTTGTATTTTATTTATATATTTATTGTCTAATTGAAAAAAATTGCTTTTATTTCATTTAAATCCTTCAGAAGGTTTTCATTGAAATGTAAAGGAAAAATCGGTTTTTTTCCTTGTAAATAGTTCGAAATTTCATCCTTCATTTGCGAGATGTTATAAAGGTGATTGACTTCTGTCATCCATTCAGCGGAATGTCCTGTTTTCGTGAACTTTTATCAATATATTTCTTATTTTTCCAATAGAAAACTTACCATTTTATCCCCTATTTTTGTTAAATCCCTTTCATTTATAAAAGTTTCCTCATTCACACAATACCATCCTTCATAATTCTCTAAAAAACCATTTAAAACATCCACAAAATACTCTATAAAGTACTTGTATAAATCAATTTTGCCTCTTCTAATTTTTTCCAAACCAATCGAACGGTTTCTTTATGTTTTTCTTTGAAAAAAAACCACTCAGCACACACAAAAAAACGATATTTTCTTATTTTCTTTTATAATAAATAACCTTCAGACGTTCGAATGAAATGACTGTTGCTTATTGAATATTTTGTGTTCAATAGTTTGAATTTCTCGGAATTCCTTTTACAAAACTCTTCTAAACCCAGTTTTTTCTCCTTTGCAGCTTGAGAGATCTTCTGTCCATGTTCATCAGTTCCTTTGAATAAAAACATTCATTTTATGAAGGAAATCGATAAAATCTTATTAAAAATACCATTGGTCGTTATCACATCATAATCTTTGAATTTATGCCAACGAGCGATACAATCAGATATCAATAAGGTGTATAAGTGACCTATGTGGGGGTCGGAATTCAAATAGAAAATAGGCGTGGTTATTGTGGCATATTGTTTGGCTGATGAAAAGTTCTTTTTATTGGGATTTTTTACAGAATAAAGAGATATTATTTTCCGAAGCATGGTTTTTTTTATGATTATTAACAAATTTAAGATGATTTTTACAAAAGAAAATAATTTTTTTTACACAAAAAAATATTTTCTTTTTAAAAATTTAGTCAGAAAATGAAAACTGAACATTTTTTGCACTAGCTGTGATTTTTTATTATTAAAAAATTTTAAAATTCATTAAAAACAACGTCAAAATTTGTTTTATATATGATAGTTGATGACAAAATAAAAAAAAATTTTGCTTTAATGATGTAATTAATTTTACTAATGTAAAATTACAAAATAAGCTCTAAAATTTTAAAATTTCACAAAATTTCGATAATGTTAAAGCAAACATTTCTGATTTTTTAATTGCCACTAAATTTATTCTGATTCCAAAATTAAACAGCCATTTTAAAACATCAAGATTTCTGAAAAAATAAAAATTTTAAACTATTATAATTTAGTAAAAAACCCTTTATAAAATGGATTTGCAGATCGCCAAAGCCTATTCCTTTTTCAACCTTATTACATTGCTTTTCAACTTAATGCGATTTATCTTGAACTATTATTTGAATTTCAAAGAAGGTCTCTATTACCTTTATATGACGATAATCCTTCAGCTCCTTCTCATAATTTTATCATTTCTTCATTATTTCCTGATGTTCAGCTCTCCTTTAAACACTAAAAAACTGAATAAATTCCTGATACTTTTGATCAATAAAATCTTTGATCTTGCTCCAATTTTCGAGATATTGATCGAAATAAACCTGGAGTTTCGTTTCTACATACATGAGGAGAAGTTCTATTGGTTTTATTCCATACGATTCATTTATTTCCTCTTTAAACCGCTGATGATAACGTTGAAAAACGACCAGTCTGCCATTATAGCTATTTTATCGAATTCTTTTTTTTTCCTGATAATTATGATTAATTTATGTGTGATTTTCACTCTTAACAATCTATATTTATTGATCATTATTTTTGCGGAGATTTTCCTTATGTTATATTCCTTAAACGTTTTGATCAGGATGCATATAGCCAGTCAGAACAAAGAGGTCAAAATCTACCAGTCCTATCTCAACGAAATGTCCGAATCCGTTACGATAATTAAAGTGATTCCCAGTAAGAAAAAACACATTAAAAACTATCAAATCCTTTATAATAATCGAAAAACCCTCGAAATTTTCAAAATTACTGATAAAAACTCTCTTTTGACATTTAAGGTTCTTAACAAGAAAATTCGGAATTTCCGCTTTAATAAGACGAAAATCTTCCAGAAAACCATCAACGGGATAAAGAACCTTTACCCTATGCAGTCTCTTCGCCTGATGTCCTTCGACTCGTTATTCGAGATGCTTTCCTTCTATAATTCCTACCAAGACAACGATATTTTCATCACGTTTTTACGGCTAACGAAACACGATTCCGAATGCACCGAGAAACAGGAGTCTTGTTCATTAAATCTAAAACTTACATTGAAAAAGTCGATTTTGAACAATACGGACTATTTCTTCATACATATCAAAGAAATTGAGAAAATCATCAAAATCAAAGAAACCAGCGAGTTCAAAACCAGGCTTTTGAACTCTATTTCTCATGAGTTGAAGACCCCTCTCAACGGTTCTTTGACGTTATTAGAGCTTTTACGCAATGAGAAATGCGTGGAAAACGATGTTTCGTCGTTTTATTTGGATAATTGCCTTGCGAGTTTGAAGCTTTTGGAAAATACTTTGAATAATATAATAGATTATTCATTGATAATCTCGGAGCAGTTCATTATTTGCATGTCGAATGTGAATTTAAAAAATTTAATGAACGAGATTTTCATGATAACCAAGTCCCAAGTCGAGCTGAAAAACGTGGACTATATGATAGAATTAGACGGTTTGTTGTCGAAAAGAACGATATATACCGATTATCACCGTTTAAAGCAAATTATACTGAATATTCTCTTGAATTCAATACAATTCACCAATAAAGGCTTGATTAGAATAAAAATATCAGTAATTTCTCACAAACCGTTTTCGATTGAAATCAGCATAAAAGACACGGGGATAGGCATGGAAGTGGTCTTTTGCGAGAATTTAATCAATAAAATTAATGATAAAAACGAGATTTTCCAGGCAAATACCACAGGGAGTTGCATGGGCATGATAATAAGTCATAAATTGGCTCTTTTATTAGGAAAAACGGGGATTCAGATTGATTCAAAACTGAACGAGGGAACAGAGGTGAAATTCCTGATATCTGATCAGAATTTCGATATCTGCACTGAGAGCAAAGGAGATAAAAGTCCTTTAGAAAACATCATAATTCCTGAACGAAATAAAGAGCGATACACCTCGATTATGGATTTTTCGAAGAAAATCGAATGGATGCGGAGAAAAAACAAGTCATTAAGGAAAAAAGACAATACAATTGAGTCTTTTTTCGACGATTCTGAAGAGGATTTTCTAAAGCGAAACGCCACTGATACCCATACGCATAATTCGTTGATAACGAACCTAAAGGCCCATAATTTCGACAAACTGAAGAAAAGCCAGATTTGGAGCGAGAAAACCGTTTTAGTGAAAAGCAAAAGGAATTTATTCATAAACGAGCAAAGACATCACTCTTTGACCTTTATTTCTGAAAAGATCGACAATCCCAGCTTATTTAGTGAGAATTTCATTACCCAGCCTTTAGTGCTTACTTCAAGAAGTGTGATACCGAATCCTGAATGCCGGAGGCACAAATTGGATAAAAGCCTGCATCCTATCGAGAACATCGACTGTAAATGCGAAGACATCTTAGTAGTGGACGATGATGCCTTCAACCTGTTGTCTTTGGAGCTAATCCTGAAGAGTTTCAATGTGAAATGCCAAAAAGCGATGAATGGGAGAGACGCGATTGATAAGATTTTATCGCAGAAATGCGATAGTATTCATTGTAGGGGGTTCAAATTAGTGTTTATGGACTATCAAATGCCGATAATGGATGGGGTCGAGAGCACTATCGAGATCATGAGATTAAGCGAAAATAGGGATATAGGAAGAGTTACGGTAATTGGCTGCACGGCCTTTACCACAAAAACGGAGGTTACCAATTGCCTGAATGCGGGAATGAAGGATGTCATCTTTAAACCGCTCAGTAAAGAAATCGTGGGAAATATATTAAAGGAATGGATGGGGTCTTAATTCATTTATTTAATGTATTTTTCATTTTTAATGAAATTTTGTTGTATTTTATTGGATTTGTAAAATAAAATATGAAATTTTTATAGTTTTTGGAAAATTACAAGTTTTTTTTGAGAAAAAACCCAAATTTTTCAGTTACTTAATTTTTAAGAATTTATACTAAAATTTAGTGAAAATACAAGCTTTTTCAAGTATAAAATGTCCCGGAGAAAATTTCTTTTCATAAAACTCAAATTCCTATCATTCCATGACAGACTCCTCCAAAGAAAACCCTAAGCCCTTTCTCTCCGCTGCTCATTACAAGCCAATCCTCCGTAACTTCCTCAAGCAAAAACTTGATACTCAAGCTATTTTTTCACAAATTCCTTCTAATTTATCACAAGACCACCTCCCTTTAGAAATCCCAATTGACATTCTTTCCCTGTATTATTTCTCATATTTTATCATTATTTTCTCATTATTCACATTTTTCTTTTAAAAATAGAATCCAATGCAAAGAAGGCATCGCCCTTTTCGATGAATTGATCATAAAGAACTACAAGCGTTTCCTTAAGCTTTTGAACCAATTAACCTATGAGTTCCTAACCTCCTATTACTCCCTCTCCTCTATCTCCAAGCCCGACTTCTTCCTCGAACGAACCCTCTATTCCTTTCCTAATTTCTCTAATTTTCCTTTAATCGAGGCTCCTCTGAACGATTTCGAGTTCAAATCCTTTATTTCTCAGTCAAAAAGCGGTCATTTGATCCATTTGCAATCGATCCAAGTCCTTAAAATATACCCTCCTGAATGCTTCTTATGGCTTCAGCTGTTCATAAAGCCTTGTGATTGTCTCCTACCTCCTTCAGAGAAAAAAGGCCCTCCTTTCTATCTAAAACACAGTTTTCTTGATGTTTTGAAGGCAAATTACAATGATTTAAGAGCTGTTATTAAGAAGAAATTGATGGTTTGTGGTATTTGTGGAGTAAATTATCACGAATCTGAACAAAATCGCGTTTTTCTCAATTGTCAGAAAATAGAGGCTTTTATGCCAGAATTATCGAAAAAAACACATTTATGGCTACTGGACGGTTTTCTCAATAAATTAAAACCTGGAATGAGGTTTAATGGAGTCTGTTTCTATGATATCAACCTAGAGTTCAATGTGCAGAATTCACGATATTTAGGGGGTTTTAGAGAGTATTTCGTGCTGATTTCAGCCAATCTCTTTATGAATGTGATGAATAGGACGTTTTTTCAAGGGATTTCAAAGAAAATTACGAATAATCTTCATGGTTTTCCTAAAGAATCTGGACTTTTTGGACAATGGCTTGCGATAAAAGCTCTTTGTAATATCGCCATTGGGTTTAATCTCTTGCCAAATGACACGTTAATTTCTTTACGAATTTCTCTTTTCGCGAGTTTAACGCTAAAAAACCGTGTTTTCCTGAATTTTTACTCAGAAAGTAGCAAATCCTTTATAAAACCCGCAAATAATTCCGATTTCCTCCCAATCTCTGACGAAAATAACTTACATTTGTTCATAATCGGCGAAAATGAGAGTCTAATTACGAGGACTATTCTCGAAATCGGTTCGAATCTTGAGAATTTTGGTATATGGCCTTACAATTCTGACGATAATTCCCTTTACGATTTCCTGATGCATATGCAAGATGGCATCATCTTTATTCCTGATGCCGGGGCTCGTTTAAAGAAAAATGAACTGTATCTTTTGACGAAAATCCTTAGAAGAGAAGAAATCGATATAAATAACAAAGAGAAATTGTTTATGAATAGTACCCTTTGGTTTTACGGGATTCCCAATATAAAACCACAAAAAGAAGCGATAATATGGACAATTCGTGATATTTTACCATTGGAAAGCTACGATAATCTGGATATTGTTATCGATATTTCCAGGAGAAATGCAGGGTTAAAAAGGATTAAACATGAGAAATTTGATTTGAAAGCCTCCGATAAGCTCTTGAATGCGTTTTTGAGAGAAAAAAAACAGGTTTTGGAGAAAAAATCAGTGATTTTATACAATAATAGTGGGATTTGTGAAGAAAATCTAAAGGAAAATTTGAAGAAAATACCTGAATTTCAGCCAGATTACCATGAAAACGACGAAATTGCTGATAATCCTAGCCATAAATACCTTAAAGATCAGCCTTTAAAGCTGATGCAGGCCTATTTCCGAACTGCGAGAAAAGCTAAAGCTTATTCGATTGGTAACTATAATTCCTTTAGAAAGACCTGTATCGCCATTAGCTTAATTCGAGGTTTTTCGTATGGGAAAAACAATGGGAAAATTGAGCTTATTGATGTGATTTTAGCGATAATGCTTGATGAAATGAGTACCAGTAACAAATTCAAGGAAAATGAAAGGGTTAATTCGGTGGTTTTTGGAACCGTAAAAGGCTCTAAGATAGGGGGTTTTTGGATGGATTGCGAAGAGGAAGCGGGTGAGGGATTGGAATACAAAGAGAAGGAGATTAGGACGGGAAGGGAGAGAGAAAGAGGAGTTTTCTATGAGATATATGAAGAGATTATGGAACTTTGTGCAAGGGCTGGGAACGGGAATGAAGGAATAATGTGATAAAATGAAATTATTTGTAATTTATAATATTTTTTTTCTTTTGCTTTGATTTTTAATAAAAACCACCTGTTTAGATTTAAATTTATAAAAAAAAGAAATTTTTGGTTATTTTATAAATGTCACACATGAGTAAAAGTGCTGAAAACTCCTGCAACAGCAGCTTCTATAATAAAATCATCAATGAAACACCCATTCTACACACAGTTCCGCAGCTGCCTCTCCTAATGAATGCCTTTTCCAATAATCCCAACGAAATCACAGTTTTTTCCTCAAGTAACATAAAAACCCTATTTTTTCCTTTAAAAACGCTATTTTTTCCTTTTAAACCCTATTTTTCCCTTCAAAAACCCCATTTTATCCTTTAAAAACCCCACACTTTTGTTTTAAGAAGATAATCTTTTAACAAACCCAGTGTCAAGTTCCCATTTAATGTCCATTAAATCTAAGAGTTTCAAGAGTTCTAAAGACTTCAACAAAAGCAACAAAAGTTCCTTTCTCTCTTCTTATAACATCGCCAACAACAAATCAAAATCCAGTTCTTTTTCTCGCAAAATGCCTATAAAAGCCTTCACCCCCACTCCCCCTCGCAAAAAGACAATACGCCGAAGTTGCGATTTTATCGAAAAAAACCCTGAAAACAACTATTTCCCAGATTTTTACTTCAGTTTAAATCAATTGAAAATGGGCGATTCGCCTAAATCCTTTAAAAATAGTCCTTCATTAAAATCCTTCCATAAGAAGAAAAGGACTACAAAGACGATACAGAGAAATCTCTTGATTTTTAGCACTAATCGTGAACAAAGGAAGAGTTTCTGGCCGATTAGAATGGAAACAGGGGTATTTAGTTATAAAGACCCAAAGAATGAGAAAATCTTCACGAATAAGCAGAACCTGATATTGAAAGATATGTGCTTTTATGAAGAAGGATTCCTTTATAATAAAAAGAAAAAAATCGAGAAATTAAAAGGATTCTCGACTCGTTTTTTAGAGATTTTTATGATGAAAATTCTAGGCTTTTTCAAAGGGGACTGCTTGGGGAAAACCACGAGATTTTCAATGAAGAAATGGAGATTTTCATGGGATTTAATCTGGGATATCGCGATTTTGACGTTATTGGGGTTCTATTATATATGGATCCCTATTGAATTCGCCTTTGAAATAACATATTTTCCTATATATTTGCTGTTATTCACGGGAATTTTCTTCATGGGGAACTCCTTTGTAAAAGCCCGGATTTTATACAAAGAAAAAACTGAATTTCTTCACAAATATCTCAAAAGAAAGCTTCCTTTCGATGTAATTTCGCTAGTTTTTCTCTCAATTTTCCTGATAAATTCTATGCCAAATTTCCGAATTTTATGGGGTTTCTGCTTTTTATTGTTAAAATTTCCTGAAATTCTTGAAAATACCAAGAGAATCCATGCAAAAATAACGTTAAAACGTGAGATCGAACTGTTATTTACGATAATAATGCTACTTTATCGTATTTTTTGCTTCGCAAATCTCGCTGCCTGTCTTTGGATTTATATCGGAACCCATTATAAAGAGGAAAACCACAGTTGGTTGACGAATATTGCAAATTCAAATATCGTAGATTCAAATATCACAATTTCTCAAATATCATTATATTTTCGCTGTTTATCAGCAAATCTTGCAAATATCACACTAATAGGCCTTAGCTTCACACAAGGGCTTATCTCCCCAATTACTGGACTAGAATATGCCTTTAATTCTATTATAACCACCATAGGGGTCCTCTTTCTTTGGTATAATTTCCAAAGTTTTCAAAGGGTTTTTAAAAGACAAAATGAGGAGAAAAACGAGAATTTAAAGGAGTTTGAAAGGATTTTAAGGAATTATGGACTAAATTATAAGGAAAGAGTGAGCTTTTCGCAGGAATTAGGCTTGGTTTTGAATAACAACAAAGAACAAAAGCTTTTTGCGGATTTGATGAAAATGATGTCTCCTTCTTTTCAAGAAAATCTTTTAAAAAGGATTTACTGGCCGATTATCAAAAAAATCCCAGTTTTATCAAGGAATTTCTCGAAGAAATTCCTGATAAAATTGCTGAATAAAATCAAAATTCTCACTTTTATACCAAATGAAACACTTTTTCAGGTAAATTCAGTGTTTTTATCGTTAAATTTGGGTTTTATCACAAAAGGAAGGAGATGTAGAAAATAACTGTCTCTATTATGTCATTAATGGGGAAATAGAGTGCTTTTTGCAATGGAAAGAGGATGAGAAAAGACAAATCAGGATCAGAAGCTTGAAAGCTAATGAATACTTTAGGGAATTCTCGTTTTTCTCCAACCAGAAAGAGAGGTTTTCTGCGAAATGCCTCACTTTCTCCACGCTTCTCCGCATAGATCTTCACGATTTCATTGAAACACTAAAGGATTTTCCTTCAGATTTTGTAAAAAACTTTAATTTTTTTGATTTTATCAATATTTTCACTTTTTCTCAAAATTTTCATTTTTTTCAATTATTTCCCTATAGGAAAACTTCATTTCGATAAAAGAGCGTATCAATACTTACAACAACTGCTCAGCCCTCTACCCCAAATGTGACAACTGTCACATGCCCCACCAGACTTTAGACTGTCCGCTTTTAACCTACAAACCTAAGCCCTCTTCCCTCTACCACGCCCTGCTCTGTAGCAACCAGCACATCGATCGTCGTATCTACCAACGAAAGCCTTTAAAACTATGTATTCACCCTTTATCAGCCCTTTCGATAATTCAAACAGGCATCCAAGACTTCCAAATGAAATATCGTGATGAAATCGACCATTTATTAGAAGAAATAAGTCCTTTAAGTGATAATGAAAACTCTGATAATCAGATTAATGAGAGTTCTGGGACTAATGAACAGTCTAAAGAGTCTCAGTATACCAATGCTAAGAAGACAACTCTTGTAAATGAAGAGTTTTTCGGCAGCCCCCCCTCAATTTTCCTTCAGACCCCCTCGAAAAAGAGTCGTAAATCAATGACGGAATCGATTTTTCATGAGAATGAAGAAGAAGAAGAGCTTGATGAGCAAAAGCCTATTTCTCGTAAAACTGAGACAAAAACTGATAAAACTCTGAATGATTTAGAGCTTGATAACGATGAGGAGGACGATGAGGATTCTGATGAGGATTCCATCGAAAAAAAGACCAGTAAACGGTCGATTACTGACAAAGAAAGTGCGAGAGTCTTGACGATGAATAATATAAATAATCACAGTAAAAAAGACATTAATTATCAGAAATTCTTCTCTGAAAGAGAAAGCAAAATGTTATCAGAAAAAGACACATTTCATGTGTTGCAGAACTTTGAGAAGATGTATAGAGTGAATAACGCGATAAACACAGGAACTAATCAAATGACTAATCAAATGAATACACTCACTGCTCAACAGAGCGGTTCTATCAAGAAAAACGTCGTTAGTTCAATTATGGGAAGCTATAGCATAAGTAAATCCAATAGCTCTTCGCTACCAAGAGGGAAATTAGTGAAGAATTTTCGTGGGAAAAACGCGTTTTTCTCCACTAATAATAAAAAACCACAGTATAATGAGTATCTGAATTTGCCGCTTTTCGCCTTTGATTTCGATCAGGTGAAGGAATATAAGGTGTTTTTCCCGCATAATAATATGGAAAAAGTGCTGAAAAAGGTACAAGTTGATGGATTATTGAGGTGGGGGAAGTTTTTTGATGAGGGAAATGTGAAGAAAAAAAGCTTAAGGAGCAGTAATATAGCAAATACAAGCTTTTCCACAAAAAAGAAACCCTCGCTGAAAACTGTCCAAAAGGATCAAATTGATGATGATGATGATATGGAATAAAAATAAGGAAATTTCGTGTTTAAGTGTTTTTTGCATAATAATCGACGTTTTTTTACATAATAATCGACGTTTTTTTTCATAATAATCGGCGTTTTTCGCATTTTTCATCAATTTTTTCATTAGATTTTCATTAATTTTTTTCTTTTAATTTTACTTAAATGTTAAATCTCTTTCAAAATTATGTTAAAAACCCCGTATTTGGCTTTACCTCCCTTCTCAATCCTTTGCAGCCATTGTTTTCCGCAGAAATAAGCATTGGCCCCTGCGCTTTGTGGTTCAATCGCGATTCTTTTCAAATCGCCTGGCGTATAAACCTGAAAAAACCTCATAAAAATCTTCTCTTTTTCCTTCAAATCCACGAATTTCTCCACAATATCATTAAAATCATTAACAAAAACCCCAAATCCCTCTTTTTCCCACAAAACATTGAAGAAATTTCCTTCAGATCCTTTAGAATTCATGAAACAATGGTCTAAATTTGTGTTTTTATCGATAATTCCTTCGTTTTTTATCAGTAAATTCACGTTTTTCATACGATATTCTTTATCAGATCCATAGATAGGGAGTAATTTATCATCAACTTCGATAAAATCACTCATATTTGTCTGTATTTTCGCTCCGTTTATCTCATTCTCGTCTAACTGGACATAAGGGTGATATCCATAGGCAAATCCTTCACTAATATCTCCTTTTATTGGCAAAAACTCAGTAAAAACACTTAACCTTCCTTCCCCGATAATGAACTTTTCCACGAATTTCGGGATTTTTCTCAGAAAAGGGTTTTTCTCGTAAATTCCTTCATATTTCGGCGATAAAACCACGAAATTCTCCGTTTGTTCAATAATTTCTCGCTCAATGTCTGCGAAAAGCCCATGTAAAGCAGTCCCATTGCCATCAAAGCGATCTGGCGATATTTCTATTGGTATTTCTGAAGAAATTACTGATGATTCGAGGCGATTTACCCATGGATACATGAGAAAAGAGCCATTTGCGGTAAAAGAAGATACGGAATCAAAGGGTTTTCCTTCAATAATTTTGTGAGGTTTATGGGATTTATCAATGAGAATTAAAGAGAGTATTTTGGCTCCGTGGAGGAGATCGAGCTCTAGGGTATTACCTTTGTAATTAAGAAGCAAAGACAAGGAAGATTTAACGATTTTCTCCATTATTTGGTGAGTTTTATTGAGTTTTATTGATGTTTTTTTGGGTTTTTTAAAGAAAAAATGAAATAAAATGCGATTAAGACTTTTTGTTTATAAATAAGATGAGAAATAAACAAATAAAAGAGATTTTTATTAAAAAAACACACTTATAATAAAAAATGAATAAAATAAGGTAAATTACACTGTAATTGTCACATATTCAAGCGCAGACTTGAATATGCAGAACAAATAGTCCTCTTCGAGATTTTCTCTCGCAAAACTCTCACAAAACAAGATTTCCTGATGCAAATTACAGTTTTTCGCCTGATGAATCAAATAAATGAAAAAAGGCAGCAAATTATCAGCATTGATCTGATCTTTTAGCCAAAAATCCCTTTTTTCCTTGTTAATCCTCTTCAGTAAATTGGGTATTTCCCTATGTATTTCATACAAAATCTTCACTTTTTCTGAAGAAGTCCTTCTTTTGGAAAAGCTCATTAAAATATTGATAATTTCACGATATTCTTCGTTATTTCCTTTAAATTCCTGCGATATCTCATAAATTTCATTTGATAAATCATCAAATTCCTTTAATAAAAAGCGATTTTCTCTTAAATTTTTGCGATTATCGTGATTTTCGAAGAACAAAATGTTTTGAAAAGTCTCATAAAAGCCGTATTTCTTTTGAAAAACGATCGATTCGCTCAATGAATAGACCATTTCTTCAAGGGTACTACTCATGAGAGTCTCGTTAACAAGCATTTTATCATATAAAAACATGATAATTTCCTTTATAGGAATTATCAAAATATTCTTTATCACAGAAAAAACCCAGTTTTTCAATGATAAAAACTCGTTTTTCTGTAATTTTGCTAGATTTTTGGCTGAGAAATCTAATACGAATTTCTGGAGTTTCTCATGAAAAACCTTGCTTAAATCTTGAATTAACTTGCAAATTACGTTGTTTTCATCCTCAAAATCCTCTTTAATCACATTAAAATAGTTAAGAATTAGCTCATCATTGAGAAAAACATGGGATTTTACTGATAAATTCCTGAAATGCTTCTTTGCAGGACTCATTGAAACTATAGACTGAGAAGAATAATGGAATTCGTCCAATAAATCATCAGAAATACCATTGAAAACATGATAAAATAGGTTCAATTCAGCACCTTTTAAGGCGAAATGACGAGAATAAACATCGAAAAAACATGAGAAATTCGGTGAATTATGAGCGTTTTTCAGGGTTTTCTTCAGTAAATTCGATTTAAATGAGGAGAAAATCGACTCGAATTCATCGAAACTGAGATGTGGCATTTGTGGTCTTTCGTTATTGATTAAAGAAAGGCTTAAAACTGTTGATTTATTTGAATTTCCTGAGGTTTTGCAAAGGAAATTATGCTGAGGAATTGGAGAAATTTCACATGGAAAGGAGATGTTTGGAAGACATAAAGGGGAATTGCCCATTTTTATAAAAGAAATATGAGGTTTATTTCGTTTTGTGGTTAAAATATCTAATGAAAAATTTGGGTTTTTAAAGATGAAATCATCAGTTTTTTATCAAAAATAACGTCAGTGCTGATAAAATTCATCAGAAATTAGGGAGATTCCTAAGAGATATTTTAATTTATTTGTCTAGTAAAAGACGATGTTATGGTTATTTATTTGTATTTGATAAGGCTTTTAGGCTCAGTCGAGGCTTTTAGGCTCAGTCTCAGTCCAGTCTCAGTCTCGAAGAATTTAAAAACCATAAAAAATTATTCAAAAAAAAAATGGCTTTTCACAAACAAAATTCATTAATTTTTTTTTTAAATCTTTTAAAAACGTGTGTTTTTCTCTCTTTGTTTGAAATTTTCTTCTTTATTTCTTTTCAAAACGCTGTATTTTACCCGGTGTTGCGTTTTTCACTCTCGGTGACCTCCTTTCTGCGACCTTTTTCTCACATAAACCCTTTGAAAAACTCAAAAGAAATTACGTCTTTTTCGATCTCTTTTTCTATTTGTTTTTTGAGTTCTTTACTGGCACTTCTCTTGCCTTTACTGGTCTTTTTCTCATCATTTTCCTTTATAAAAACCTCATAAATCCTCGTGTTTTTCGCTGATAAGACTTTTTTCGTTAATTTCAATTTTATCATAAAAACTCGTTTTGTCGATTCATTGATAAATTGATTTAGCATCACAATTTCCTCAATATCTTCTTTTTCAAAGCATTTATCATCAATTGGGTTCAAAACCTGAAGAATATGCTCTTTTATCTTGATTTTCATCGCTTTTATATCAATTAAATAGTAAAAATACACAAAAGGAAGATTTTTTTCCTCAAGAAAATAGCCATTTATCTCAAAAACGTTGAATAATCCCACGAAAACGCCTATTTAAAAAACATCAGTATTTTCACCTTTTTCTTTATAAATTACGTAAAAATCCCAGATTTTCCATCAAAAGGCTTATGTATATATGCCTTGTGAATTCCTGCGAGTTTCCAAAGGGTTTTTCAAAGCAATTCTTCAGGAAATTCACAGTATCAATGCTTAAAACCTCTATATTCTCGCAATTAATCTCATTATCCTTCATGTTTTTCTTAATAATATCCCTAATTTCTGTGTTTTCATGTGTATTTATCACAACTCTCAAGCCTAATTTGGCCATTCTTAATGCTAGGATCATATTTGGAAAAAGACTGCAAATTATGTCTTTTTGGTCAAAATAGCCGAAAAGACGGTCTCTTTCGGCTTGTAATGAGGAATCATAGAAGAATTTGAGCAATTCGAAAGTAAAATCACATTTATCTTCTTCGATTTTTATTGTAGTATCGCCTTCTCCATAGACTAATTCATAACCAGGATTCATGAAAAAGTCCTTTAAAGAAAGAGAAAGACCTTCTTTGTTATCTAGGCGATTTAGCACCGTTTTTATCGAACCTTCACCTCGCTAAATAGAAAGAAAATCATGAGGAAAAACAGAGTTTTAGTCAAGAAAAATGGGTTTTTATAAGAAAAATCGGTTTTTATAGAGAGCGAATATCATGAAAATTATCATGGGTTTTTACAAAGAGAATATCGTGAAATTCATTAGAAAAATGGGTTTTCATAAGAAAAACTGATTTTTTTTAAAAAATAATTACTTCTAATAGCAATTTCGCGATATTCATCTTATAAGGCAATTGTTCCTTTTGTAAATTCATGATGATTATATGTTTTAAGGTCTCTTTTCTGATATTGCTATCGATTTCCTTTGGTAAAACCTCTGCTAAAGCATCTGTTTCAATGAGTAAAGTCTTACTTCTTTTGAGGTTTTTCGCTGTAAATTCCTCAGGGAAATAGTCCACAATTGACACATCCAGCTGTTCTTTTATCCAATTTATCAGCTCTTCTGGTAAGCCCATCAGGTCTTTTGTATGTATCGCCTTATTCAAAAGAAGAAGACGAGAGGCTTTTAAGCCAGTTTGATCAGGAATTATGCTAGGGAGATTGGGATCAGTGTAAAGGTGATTGGCAAGCTTACGAAGAAAAGAACCACATTTGTTCAGGGGGATCTTTAAAGCCGTTAAAGGGACTTGAGTCATTTTTTTAGGGGTTTTAGGGAGTTTTTTAATTTTTTAAATTTTATTCCGGGGTTTTTATGAGAAAAAAATGCTATTTTGCTGAAAATTTTGATCTTTTTATCAGGATTAGATAGAGCTTTATGAAGAAAATCGCTTTTTTACCTTTTTGAAGATGTTTTAAAAAACGATGAGGAAAAACTGATGAATATACTAAGAAAAGTTGGAAAAATTGTTTATTATATAGGAATTCGTAGAAAAAAGCTCATTTTATATAATAAATTTGTAAAAATGACAGTTTTTTTAATAGATTTTTGATTTTTTTTTTTAATAAAAAAAAAAAATCAAATAAAAAATTTATCCCTAAAAAATATCTAAAAAACCCTCATTCTTCCCAAATCCCTCTTTAAACCCCAATATTCCTTTAAATTCCCCCTTTTTCCTTTAAACATATTTCCTAACTAAAATTTAATTCAAAACCCCCCAAAAAACCCTATTAAATTTCCCCCTCAAATTAAATCTTAAAAAAATATCACATTCAAAAACCCCCTTAAAAACTTAAATAAATAAAAAAAAAAAAAATCGAAGATTTCTTAAAATTTTTTTGAAAATGCTTCGAAATTTCCTTAAATTCCCCTCACTAATTCCTTCCCTGACCCATTCTCGTGCCCAGTCCTTTGCGAAATTCGTCAGAGATCGTCCACATGTCAATGTGGGTACCGTGGGTCATATTGATCATGGTAAAACCACATTAACTTCTGCAATAACCAAGGTTTTGGCTAAGAAAAACCAGGCCAGTTATATGGAATATGGTCAAATAGACAAGGCTCCTGAAGAAAAAAGTCGAGGTATTACGATAAACGCCTCTACTGTTGAATACTTTACCGAGAAGAGACATTACGGCCATGTGGATTGTCCAGGACACATCGATTATGTCAAGAACATGATCACAGGTACCTTGTCTTAAATAAAAAAACACATGGTGAAAACTGTCGGTTTTAAGCTCTGAAAGCGAAAAACTTAGATTTTTAACAAAAATCCATTTTTTGAAAAAACTCAACTTTTTTTGAGTTTTCAAAAAAATAAATATTTTAATAAACTCATTTCCTCGCATTTCCCCTAAAAAACTAATAAATTTAAAGGTGCTGCGAAGATCGACGGTGCAATTCTCGTTGTTTCGGCTGCAGATGGTGTGATGCCTCAGACACGTGAGCACGTTCTCCTTTGTAAGCAAGTGGGTGTTGAGACGATAATAACCTTTATCAACAAATGCGATATGATTCGTGATATTGAGCTTTACGAGCTGGTCGAGATGGAGACTCGTGAGATTCTGACCCAATACGAATATGATGGTAAAGAGGCAAAATTTGTGCGAGGTTCTGCATTATGTGCTTGTAATGATCAGGAGCCTGAATTAGGAGAAAATCGTGTTTTAGAGCTCTTAGATATGATGGATAAGTTCATTCCTGTGCCCAAACGACCTATTGATAAGCCTTTTATGATGCCAATAGAAAGCACTTTCACAATAGCGGGAAGAGGGACTGTGATAACAGGGACTATTGAACAAGGGAAGATAAAGAGTGGTGATGAGGTCGAATTGGTTGGTTATTCGAGAAAAACCAATAGAACTACGATAACAGGGATTGAGACCTTTAGGAAGTCCTTAGACTATGGAGAGGCTGGAGACAATGTGGGAGTCTTGGTGAGAGCCTGGCAACGGGAAGAGGTTTTTCGAGGTTTTTGTATGTTTTTTTTTGTTTTTTTGGTTTTTTCGAATAAATGGCCTTTTTTAACATAATCGGTTTGTATGGGATTTTTAGGACAAATGCTTGCAAAACCTGACACTTTAACCCAAATTCGAAGCCTTGATGCCAATATTTATGTCTTAAAGGAGGAAGAAGGTGGTCGAAAAAAGCCGTTTTCTTCAGGATACCGTCCACAGGCTTATTTCAGGACTGCTGATGTCGCTACCGAGATTACCTTGCCGATTAAAGCTAAAATCGCGCTTCCAGGAGATAATTTTCAAGTGAAGTTACGTCTTGCCTATCCTTTGCCGATAATGAACGGTTTAGCGATAAATCTCTTTTAATAATTCTCTTTATTTCTGATCAATAAAGGTCAAAGATTCGCGTTAAGAGAAGGAGGAAAAACTGTTTGTGCTGGCGTTGTTTCGAAAATCTACCCCGAAGATAAAGACGATACTGATCTTGGTTTCAGCAGAAAAGCTCATAAGATAGAAGACGAAGCCCATGAAGAAGAAAAAGGTAAACCAGCTGAAGGAAAACCAGCAGTAGATGCTAAAGGCAAGCCAGTAGTCGATGCAAAAGGCAAGCCAGTAGTTGATGCTAAAGGCAAGCCAGTAGTAGATGCAAAAGGCAAGCCAGTTGCTGATGCCAAAGGCAAGCCAGCTGCTGATGCTAAAGGAAAACCAGCTGCTGCTGATGCTAAAGGAAAACCTGCTGCTGCTGATGCTAAAGGGAAACCTGCTGCTGCTGAGGCTAAAGGGAAACCTGCTGCTGCTGATGCTAAAGGAAAACCGGCAGAGAAGAAGGCTGAAGCTCCAAAGGCGAAGCCTGCTGAAGCAAAGAAGCCAGCCGCTCCAGCTAAGGATGCGAAAGGAGCGAAGCCAGCCGCAAAGAAATAAAGATTAAAGCCATTTTATTTAGTTTATAAATTGAGGAAGAAAGAACAAATTTAAGAAAATGAGTTAATTTTTAAGTTTTCTAGAAGGAATTCGTCATTCGGTTACAAGACTGGAATCACTGTGTTTCGGTCTTTAATTTTTGATCTTCTTATGTCATTTTGTTTCTTCAGAATGTCTTCAAAAGTCTGAAGAATCTTTGGATTTTTAAAAGATTTTTTTTTAGGTAAAAAATAAAAATTTAAAGAAAAAGTACACTATAAACTTCCTGGTTTCTATTCGTGAAGGCTAATTGCTTAGCTGTGCGATTCACGATATCCTCAGCCCAAATATCAGCACCTTTCTCTAAAAGGAGATTCACAATCTCAATAAACCCTCGCTTTGATGCCCAATGCAAAGGTGTTTGTCCAATCTTTTTAAAAGAAAAAACTCAAAAACCACTAAAAACTCCTTAAAAACTATTAAAAAACCACTAAAAAACACTAAAAACCCCAAAAAAACTACTAAAAAACACTAAAACCTATTTATTTTTCTTAATATACCTGATCTATTATTTCCAATAACCCCTTATTATCAATCAAAAAGAACTGGACTTTCTTCAGATCGCCTGCCTTCACAGCCATTAAGAACTCCCTTTCATCCCTTCCAAGCTTCTTTTTCTCCTGAAACCCCTTCTTCCACATCAACATTTCCTCTCTCTCCTTCTTCACATATTCCACCCCTTCACTCTCCATCTGCTTCTTCACAGAGTCAATAACCCCTATTTTTCCTTCTAATTTTTCACCTAATATTTTCCATCCTTTTCCCAACAAATCATCATTAAAATTCTTCATATTTTTCCCTGCTCTTTGAGAAAAATCCTTTAAAATAGCGGTTTTTTGATGGAAATGTGAAAAAGAAGCCTTTTGCAAGGTCTGAGGACTTTTATCGATCAGGTCTTTCGAGATTGAGAGTCTGTTCAGTGAAAGGTCCTTTAATGTTGTGAAATACTGGTTGGGATTTGAAGGAGGCGTGAAATAATTGAGATAATATTGGTTATAAAGCTGCATTTTCTGGTAAATTTGATCTTTCTTTTTATCCAGAAAATCGGTTGTTTTCTCATTCGGCTTTTTTATCAATTCATTGAGAAAATCCAAGTTTTTTCTTTGTTTTTCCTCTTTTTCGGCTTTTTTCTTCATGTTTTCCTTTTGAAAAGCCAGTTCATTTTGCGAGATTATCTTCTCAATCGGGGTAATTTCTCGTTTTATCTCGTTTTCTGATATATAGTCTAAAAGCCTGTTTTTCTTAAGTTTTAAGAACTCGAAGAAGTCCATTTCGATCAGATTTGTGTTCACATTCGAGCCTTTAAGGTATTTTTCAATAGAAATCTTCTGAAGCTGATAATATTCGTTTTGTAATTCCTTTAACATTGAGAATTTAAGGATTTTTTCGGTTTTTTCTTTAATTTTTATATGCTTTTTAGAAGAATTCTGCAATAATTCACGACATTCTTCCTTTAAATCGCTATATATCCGCAAATCATGGATTTTACCACGATAATCGCCTTCTGTATGCATTATTAATGGTTTTTTCTTAGAAGGACTATCGATTTTCAAGAGATTTATCAATGAATTTCGTCCTTTTGAAGAATTTGGAGCAGTTTTTAGTCGAATTTCAAGGTTTTTCGGCTTTTTTAACTGATAAAAGTTAGAAATTAAGACTTTCGGACAGGGTTTTATGGATTTTTCAATAATTTTATCAGAGATTAGGAATGTGTTATGTCTGAGAAGAGGAGGATTTATATGGGATTTAGGTGAAAAAGCTATGTTTAGGAGGTTTTGAAGAGGGAGTTTAGGGGATTTCGGGTTTGAAGAGTTCATTGTTTATGTAATTATCAGGAGTTTTATTAGGAAAAAATAATTATTTTATAAAAGGATTTGTTAAAATATTCCAAAAGGAAC
>JFJP01037306.1_pt1 | contig 32701 bp, 29 predicted proteins | sample 431651 | NCBI WGS metagenome assembly JFJP01 (sample SAMN02602958, study PRJNA72255) | Microbial mat metagenome, whole genome shotgun sequencing project. | biome: fresh water; feature: sink hole; material: water; isolation source: purple microbial (photo- and chemosynthetic) mats found in... | reverse complement strand
TGAATAAAATCAATTCCTGATTTCATTAGTTGTGTTTTTGTTTAATTTTATAACGTAAACTATAAACATTTAATTTATCAGTGCGTTTATATCTATAAAAATAGACGCAAATGAAAAACATGAATAGCCGATTTCTTTTAGAAGCGATCAAAAAACCTAATGAACTTCAATACAATTCGCTGGATAAAAAACTGGAAATGAATAATTCATTAGGTCATCAAGATTTATGGATTGAGAACAGCGATGATGATTCGGATCATTTCACCAATACATCAGATACCCCCATGCGTTCCGATGCATTTGAATTAAGTGAAAGTGAAAAGATTACTTCAATTTCAAAACATTTCAAGGAAATTCTTCACATTCTGGGAATGGATCTTACAGATGAAAGTCTTTGTGATACCCCGAACAGGGTTGCTAAAATGTATGTAAAAGAAATATTTAAGGGACTAAATCCTGCCAATAAGCCAGAAATGAAGCTATTTTCCAACAAGTTTAAATATAATCAGATGTTAGTTGAAAAAAATATCACTATTTATTCTTATTGTGAGCATCATTTAGTGCCGATAATTGGGAAAGCTCATATTGCTTACATTCCCGAAAATTATGTTATTGGACTATCTAAACTTAATCGAATTGCTCAGTATTATTCGCGTAGACCGCAAGTTCAGGAGCGGTTGACAGTTCAAATCGGAAAAGAGCTAGTGAATTCTCTAAAGACCAATCATGTTGCTGTCGTCATCGAGGCCGATCACTTATGTGTTGCATCCAGAGGTATCCAGGATATTCAGAGTAGTACGGTTACATCTTTCTACAATGGAAGTTTTAACGATGAAAGCATAAAAAGTGAGTTTTTAAAATATCTCGGGAAATAAATTATTTTCCAATTCCTGAGTTTCCGGAATCCATTACTACTTTCCACTGTCCTTTTGAGTTTTTTTTCCAAATGGTTACATAGGTTCCGAAAACAAGAGTATCCGGAGTTTTTAGTTTAAAAAGTCCATAAGTATATCCTAATTCCCCTTTTTCCGAAACTTCCACAAACGTAGGTTTCCAGGTTAATGTAGCGGAAGTCGATTTCATTTCGTTGTGGTATTTAAAAATACGGTCTTGACCAATAATTGGCATCGAATTGGGGCGAAGCATGACTCCTTTTTCGTCTAAATACATGCTATATGCATCTTTCATCCCTTTTGATTCGGATAGAGCTGAAAATAAGGAATCAATTTTTAGTAATGAGATTTTCTCGTGCTGTAAATCTATTTTTTTACCGCACGAGAATGCCAAAAATAATAACACTACAAATATTATATTTTTCATAATCGTTTGGATTAAATTTCAGTGGCTTGAAAAACTAGTTTAATTTAGTGAATATTTTAGTGAAAACATTAAAAAAATGTCATTCCCCGAGGACAAAATAATATTCAATCCATGGAAATATCATATGAATTTTGTTATTCAGGAAATTAACCAAACAATGAGTGAAGAACCAGAGTCTTCTTACATGAATCTTATAATCGAGTAATTAAGGGAAATAAACTCAAACTATTTAGACATTTACACAGGAAATTTAAGCCTGCATGAGATTGTTAATCAAGTAGCTTATTTTTTAGATAATCACGGTGTATTTTCCAGAAAAGAATTGAATACCTGGTTGAAAGAAGAAGCTTATAAACTTGTTCCATTGAGTGATCAATCAAACTGGATAATTAGAGGAAGCGAGGACACTGAGTTTATGATACATATCCATCCCTCCCGAATTCCTCCTCATTCTATCCGCTTTCATGGTAATGCCTGGAAAACAGTAATCGGGGTAATCCTAAAAGATCCATATAGCCTGCATCATTTTCCTGATATTACAATTATTAAGTCGTTCCAAAAAATAAAATAAGGTTATCGCCTGTAAAAACAAGTGATAACCTTAAAAAAAATTATACCGTGTACGAATTGATTCTACCAAAAATAAATTCACTCCCGGCTAAATCCCGATATTTGAAACTTTAAATACCCACGCATGCTGACATGGCATATTAGCAGGATTTATCGCTGGTGGATGTATAGTTAAGCTTCCATTTGCACTTGCCTTTACTTTTATTGGAGAGCCCATTAAAGAAACTGTTTGAACCGATTCTATGCCCGGTATTACAATTGGTCCCTGTGGCCATTTGGTGCAGATTACAAATAAATCGTTTCCCTTTAAAGTAAAAAAAACACCAGGAATTGATTTATCTGGGCTTTTCCTCCAAACCTGAGTTCCATAAATAGCCTCGCCATTCACCCTTAACCAATCACCCATATCTAATAAGCGTTCTTGCATAATCACCGGTATTAAGCCATCGGCAGTTGGTCCAATGTCTAATAATAAATTTCCACCGCTGGATACTTTTTCAACTAATAAGTCAATTAATGCCTTCGACGACATATAATTATCCAAATCTTCAATTCGGTTATAACCAAAAGAAGTACCAATACCCCGGCATTCTTCCCATGAATGAGTTACAGCTTTATCTATTCCTTTTTTATCATGAACCAGATCATATTCTGTTGTATAATACCCTCCATGCTTTGCACGGGTCTCTTTTCCCCACCTGTCGTTTACAACAATGCTGTTTTTAACGGGTGAGTCATTATACAACCATGATAAAAATTGTGTACTCTTCCATTTTTCACTTGGGTGATCCCACTCCCCATCTGTCCATAAAACATCCGGTTGATAACGATTTACCAGATCTTTCATTTGAGGAATCATATGATCATCTACATATTTCTCCAGATTCGATTTGTAAAGCGGATTAAACCATTCGTAAAGGGAATAATAAAATCCCATGTGTAATCCTTTTGCTTTGACAGCTTTGGATAAATCACCTGCTAAATCGCGATGAGCTCCAATATCAACTGAATTCCAGTTCCAGCTTTGCTCACTTGGCCATAAGCAAAATCCCTCATGATGCTTCGAAGTTAATACCACATATTTTGCACCTGCACGGGTAAATACATCTGCCCATTTTTCAGGTTCAAATAATTCTGCTTTAAATTGAGATGCAAAGTCCTGGTATTGAAACTTTGAACCATAAATACTATCGTGAAAGGCTTTAAAATATTTATGTTCTTCTCCCGAATTAACTAGAAGTTTATTCCAATACCATTCAGCATATTTGGCATAAACCCCGATTGGTGCGTCAGCAGGTGCCCAGGCTGGGACTGAATACACCCCCCAATGGATAAATATTCCAAACTTGGCATCCGAAAACCATGCAGGAATTGGTCTTTTATCAATTGACTCCCAGGAAGAATCATACTTCTGCGACCAAACTGCCGGAGAAATTAAGCAAAATAAACATAGTAATAATAAGTGCTGTCTAAGTTTCATGTGTAGTTTTTTATAGTGTAGTTTAAAAAATAAAAATACTAAAAACTACAAAATAAAAAAGGTTGAATTGGAAAACCGATTCAACCTTTTTGAACTAAACCCTAAAAAAAAATTAAATTAAAATTAACACTATTTATATCCCTGAACGTGAACACTCTTAATCGATCGGCCAGAAGGATCGTTCATGTTTTTAAAAGACTCGTCCCAGGCTAGGGCTTCAGGTGTACTGCAAGCAACTGAAGGTACCGATGGAACACAAGAAGCTGCTGAATCGGATGGAAAATGATCTGAAAAAATGCTTCTGTATAAATATTCCTCTTTCGACATGGGTGGATTGATTGGGAAACGGTATTTGGCATTTGCTATTTGTTCATCGCTAACTTTTTGAGCAGCCGTGGCTTTTAAGGTATCGATCCAGCTATAACCTACCCCATCCGAAAATTGTTCTTTTTGTCTCCAAACTACACTCTCTGGTAAATAATCTTCGAATGCTTTGCGAACGACCCATTTTTCCATACGACCGTTTTTTGCCATCTTCTCATCGGGATTAAAACGCATGGCAACATCCATAAATTCTTTATCGAGGAAGGGAACACGGCCCTCGACGCCCCATGCTGCGAGTGATTTATTTGCCCTGAGGCAATCGTATAAATGCAATTTGCTAAGTTTACGAACTGTTTCTTCGTGAAAAGCTTTTGCATTGGGAGCTTTATGGAAATATAAATATCCACCGAATATTTCATCTGCACCTTCGCCCGATAATACCATTTTAACACCCATCGATTTTATAACCCTTGCCATCAGATACATAGGAGTAGATGCACGTACGGTGGTAACATCGTATGTTTCGAGGTGATAGATCACATCTTTAATAGCATCCAATCCTTCCTGAATGGTAAAATGAATTTCGTGATGAACAGTTCCAATATGATCGGCAACTTTCCGTGCAGCTGCTAAATCCGGAGAACCTTCCAACCCAACTGCAAAAGAATGCAGCTGTGGCCACCAGGCCTGTTCGTTATTATCTGACTCAACCCTAACTGCAGCATACTTTTTTGCAATTGCCGAAATTACAGATGAATCTAAACCTCCCGATAATAAAACCCCATAAGGCACATCCGACATCAATTGACGGTGAACAGAAGCTTCCAATGCTTCACGCAACTCCTCAATACTGGCAGGATTGTCCTTTACTGCATCAAAATCAGTCCATTCGCGGTTGTACCATTTCTTCATCTGGCCACCGTCTTTACTATATAAATAATGACCTGGCAAAAACTCCTGAATCTTATTACATAAGCATTCCAGCGATTTCAACTCAGAAGCAACATAAAAGTTACCAAATTTATCCCAACCAACATATAACGGAATAATTCCAATATGGTCACGAGCAATCAAATAACAATCATTTTCACTGTCGTAAAGCGCAAATGCAAAAATTCCATTCAGGTCTTCCAGAAAATCCGCACCTTTTTGACGGTAAAGCGCCAAAATAACTTCACAATCGGAATGGGTCAAAAATTCATAGGAACCTTTCATTTGATTACGAATACTCTGATGGTTATATATTTCGCCATTCACTGCTAATATTAGTTTACCATCTTTGCTATACAGAGGTTGCTTTCCAGATTGAGGATCAACAATCGAAAGTCTTTCATGCGCCAAAATCGCTTTACTTCCACAGTAAATTCCGGACCAATCCGGACCACGGTGGCGAATTTTCTTAGACATCTCTAATACTTTTGGCCGTAACTCTTCTGAGCTTACTTTTAAATCAAAAACACCAACTATTCCACACATATAATAATTTATTATCTAATTTATAAACTAAATTTCTATCTCATTGTAAAAATTAACGCTTAAATATCAATTTTCAAGACCATTTAAAATAAGTAAACCATAATTTAAAATAAATGTTTGGACAATTATACTTTATTTTTAATTAGTCTGTAAAAATATATTTTTTATTTCATTTACGCACTTTTATTTCAATTTTTCTTACAATACGTAATTAATTTGAACCATAAACATCTAACTTATAAAAAAATTAAATTTTACTAATTCTGAAATTATCATTATTTTATTGATATGCCCCTCAAATATTCTTACCTTATCATTAAACTAAATAATATATCTTTTCACACCTGCCAAATCGAAGAGGGATAATAATTTTTTTTGTGATCTTCGATTATTATTCAACTAACAAAGTTGAGATAAATTAAGCCTAAAAATAAAATTCCAATACTGAATGTTACCAAACATCTGAATTACATTTCATTATAATTTAATTTATATTAGTTTCTTAAATGAATGAATATATTTGACAAAATCTTACCCAAATTATAATTGTATTATTTAATTTAGCTGCTCCAATAAAAACATAACTGCTTAAATATCTAAACTATGAATAATAATAAACCTAACCGGCGACATTTCCTGAAAGCATCTCTCGGAACCATGGCCGGAATAATGATTATTCCACGCCATGTTCTAGGCGGGAAAGGATTTACAGCTCCAAGCGATCAGCTCACCAAAGCTATCATAGGCGTTGGTGGCATGGGAAGAAGTCATATCCCTTATGAAGGAACACGAGTTGTTGCAATTTGCGATGTTGACCAATTACACATAAACGAAGCTTTGGCTCTAACAGGTAAAGATGTAAAAATCTTCCGGGATTACCGTGAATTACTGATGCAACCTGAAATTGATGTTGTTCATATTGCAACTCCTCCTCATTGGCATGGATTAATGGCTGTAGAAGCTGCCAGAGCAGGAAAAGACATTTGGTGCGAGAAACCCATGACCCGAACAATTGGCGAAGGGATACGTGTGGTGGAAGAAGTGAATAAATATGGCCGGATGTTTAGGCTAAATACGTGGTTTCGCTTTAAAGATACCTTCTATGGATTAGGAACTGATGTTAAACCCTTGAAGAAAGTACTGCTCAGCGGAGCTCTTGGATGGCCTCTGAAAGTAACTGTGAGCGGAATAACTGGTTACGACTGGAAGTTTTTCTGGAGTGGAAGAACAGACCTCACTCCTATGCCTGTTCCTTCTAATTTAGATTATAATATGTGGCTGGGGCCTGCACCGTACAAACCTTATAATGAAGATCGCGTGCATTCAAAATTTCGGGGCTACTGGGATTACGATGGCGGTGGACTTGGAGATATGGGCCAGCATTACCTTGACCCGGTTCAATACATTTTAGGAAAAGATCATACCAGCCCTGTCCGGGTTGAAGTTGATGCACCTCAGCAGCATTACGATGCAGTTGGATCGTGGAGAAGAATTGAATATACTTATGATGATGGTTGTAAAATTATTCTGGATGGTGAAAATAAGGATAAAGATGCTGCTTTTATTGAAGGACCGCATGGCAAAATTTTTAAAGGATTAAAATCTGATATACCTTCTATTAATAAGTTAATCGCCACCCTAAGAGACCCAATGCCACAAATTGGCCTGTTTTCAGAATCGGTAAGAACCCGTCAAAAATTTGCATTAAACGAAATGAACGGTCACCGATCGGCCACCATTGTAAACATGGGAATTACTGCACTTCGGCTTGGACGCAATCTGGAATACGATCCTGTAGGCCAAAAATTCATTAACGATGAAGCTGCCAATCGAATGATCAATCAACCAATGCGTGCTCCCTGGAATTTTTAATTAGTACTCAATTCAAAATGCTTATCCGATGAAAAAACAAAATATTTCAATATTATCACTCCTTATCTTTTTCGTTCTTAATTTTCAGATATCTGCGCAAGATACCCGAACACTAAAAACGAAGGTTGCCGATATTCTGGCTCAAATGCCAGCTCAAAGCAACGAGCATCTTAACAAGGCACTTAACCAAACAATTAGTTTGGGAGATGAAGGCCTTTCTGAAATGATACATATGTTAAAACCTGCAGGCCAGGGAAACGATGTGGCTGTAAGGTTTACCTTAACCAGTCTGGCCCGGTATACCAGTCAAAAAGGACACGAAAAGGAATGGGCTTTACTGCAGTCCGATTTTTTGAAAGCAATCGGCAATTTCTCTGATAAAGAAATTCAGGCTTACCTTATTCACCAGCTTAATTATGGAGGGAATGACCAATGTGTCGAAAACCTCAAATCTTATTTGTCCGACTCCCGCTTATGTGAACCGGTCACCCAACTATTTATTAACATTAAATCGTCTTCTGCCGAAAAAGCTTTATTAGATGTGGCTTCCTCATCTTCAGGTGAGAATCAGATCACGATTATCAAATCATTAGGGGAATTCAAATCGAAGGCTGCCTTGCCCATATTAATGAAACTGGAAGGTAATCAGGATCATTCACTTCAAAGGACCGTTTTGGCAGCGCTGGCAAATATAGGAGCACCCGAATCGTATCTTGTCCTGAATAATGCAATGCAAAAAGCCCTTTATAAATATGAACCTACCGAGGCAACTGCTTCATTTCTCAAATATGCTAACCGACTAGGAGAAAACAAAGAAACCGTTCTTTGCGAACAGGCATGTGAGGCAATTTTCAAAGCCAATACAGAAAGCAAACTCCTACCTAACAGAGTAGCGGCATTTGCAGTTTATGCCAAATACTTCAAGCCGGAAGCAATGAAAATGGCCCTGAAAGAAATAAATTCAGAAAATGCAGAGTACAGAACAGCAATTCTGCATACTTTAACAGGACATGGCGATGCAGTTTATACCCAAAAGTGGACAAAAAAAGCTAAAAATGCTCCGGCAGATATTAAGGCAGATATTATTTATTTTCTGGGAGAAAGAGCTGATAAATCAGCAACTCCTTTTGTGCGTAACCAATTAGCTGACAATTCTGCACAAGTTCGTAATTCAGCAATCTGGGCCCTTGTAAAACTGAATGATCAAGAAGCTTTGACTGATTTGTTAAACCATGTTAGCAAAGGGAACGATTCAGAAGAAACTGAAAAAGCTTTGAAAACATTGTTGAATGAAAGCAAACTGGATATAGTGGCAAAATTTTTAGAAAGCGCCCCAAATGCTGGAAAACCATCACTCATTAATTTGATTGCCTCAAAATCGGGCTCCCGCTATTTTAAAACAATTTTTGCATACACCTCCAATGAAGACACTCAGATAAAAAATGCTGCCATCAATGCGCTACAAAGCATTTCGACTTATACCGATTTGGGAACATTGCTTCCATTCCTTTTACAAACTAATGACCCAATTCATATACAGAAAATTCAAAATGCTATTGTTAAAGCTGCAAATGACGAAACCGATAAGGATATTGCCACTTTACCAATTCTTTCTGCACTCAAGCAAACAAACAGTAAAGAAAAAATCATCCCTGTTCTTCCAGCTATTGGTGGGAAAAAAGCGCTAAAAGCTGTTACAGAATTATACGAATCCTCTGCTGGAGAAACAATACAGACCTGCTTTAAAGCATTGGTTAATTGGAATGACCACACAGCAGCCTCTGCTCTTTTTGAAATTTGCAAATCGGACAACCAAGATTACCGGAATGAAGCATTTTCAGGGTATGTAAATCAAATTCGGCGCTCTAATATGCCCGCTGATCAAAAGCTTTTAAAGTTTCAAAAAATAATGCCTCTGGCACAAAACGATCAGGAAAAACTTCAAGTCATCAGGTCCTTGGATAATCTAAAAACTTTCCTAACCCTTGTATATGTTAGCAAATATTTAGATGACCCCGCCTTACAGAGCGATGCAGCTAACGCTGCAGTTCAAATTGCTTTACCGGATACCGATTATAAAACAGGTTTGTATGGTGATATTCCAAAAACTATACTTAAAAAAGCGTTAACCCTTATTCGTGGCCCCGAAAGCGATTATATAAAGGAAAACGTTAACCGGTATATTGAGACTATGCCAACTGATCAGGGGTTTGTTTCGATGTTTAATGGTATTGATCTCTCCGGTTGGAAAGGATTTATAACAGACCCAATTAAATTAGCGGCCCTAACATCTAAAGAGATTGCAAAGCTTCAGCTCATAGCAAACGAAAAATTGAAGGAAAATTGGCGGGTTAAAGATGGTATGATATTTTTTAATGGCGATGGAGCGAATTTACTTTCTGAAAAAGACTATGGTGATTTTGAAATGATTGTAAACTGGAAGATAAGCAAAAAAGGAGATAGCGGCATCTATTTACGGGGATCTCCGCAAGTTCAGATTTGGGACACCACCCGGGTAGAAGTTGGTGCACAGGTTGGTTCCGGGGGTTTATACAATAATCAGGTGAATCCAAGTAAACCCTTGAAAGTTGCGGATAATCCGATTGAAGACTGGAACACCTTCCATATAAAAATGGTTGGCGAAAAAGTAACAGTTTTTCTCAACGGAGAACTGGTGGTAGACAATGTTGTTCTTGAAAATTACTGGGACAGGAAACAACCTATATTCCCGACTGGAACCATTGAACTTCAAGCCCATGGAACCGACCTTGCTTTTAAGGATATTTATATCCGGGAAATTAAAAGTCAGGAAACTGTTTTGTCCCCCGAAGAAAAGAAAGAAGGTTTCAATTTACTTTTTAATGGTAAAAACCTTGATGGCTGGATTGGAAATAAAACCGATTATAAAGCCGAAGATGGAAATATTGTTATACAGTCTTCCAATGGAGAAGGTGGTGGAAATTTATTTACCGAAAAAGAATATAGCGATTTTACATTTCGATTTGAGTTTCAGCTAACACCGGGAGCCAATAATGGCTTAGGAATTCGTGCACCACTTGAAGGAGATGCTGCTTATGTAGGAATGGAACTGCAAATTCTCGACAATACCGCGGCAGTTTACGCTGATTTAAAGCCTTACCAATATCATGGCTCGGTATACGGTGTTATCCCTGCTAAGCGCGATTATCTGAAACCAATAGGTGAATGGAATTCCGAAGAGGTGACTATCAAAGGAAGTCGGATAAAAATAGTGCTGAATGGAACAACCATTGTAGATGGTGATATTAAGGAAGCTAGTAAAAATGGAACATTGGACGGAAAAGACCATCCGGGATTATTACGAGATAAAGGGCATATTGGATTCTTAGGCCATGGTTCACTGGTGAAATTCCGGAATATCCGTATTAAAGAATTATAGTTTTCAGAAGAGGCTGTGTAAAAAATGGAATTAAGCTTTGACTTTGCTCTGCCTGTCCTTTAAAAATCAATTAATTGTCACATTGAGCGGCGTCGAAATGCGACAATTAACTGACTTTTTACACAGCTTCTTCATTTTTTAAGTTGAGAATTATTCTGATCAGAAAATCTAAATATCGCAAGTATAATGTATTTGGACCAAACCGGAATCGAAGTGATTTGTATTTCGCATTTTCAATTTCATTTCAGACCGAGCTTCTTTGAATAACGAAATCCCATCCCCTAATAAAATAGGTATTATTGAAATAATAAGCTCATCTATCTGGTTTTCTTGCAATAATAAATTAACAATTTCAGCACCTCCATCCACAAATATATTTTTACCATTTTCAATTTTTAGTTTTGCAATAAGAGCATTAATATCCCCATTATAGAATACAATATTTTCGAGTGTTTCACCAAAGGAACGCGTTATTACATATGTTTTCTTATCTGCATGCGGAAAAGGGATGCCAAATGAGATTACTTTATCATATGTCTTCCGACCCATTATCACCGTATCGATGGTTTCATAAAAATCGGAATAGCCATAATCCTGACCGGGCTGTTCTACTAACGATAAAAAGCTGATATCCCCATTAAGTTTGGCAATATAACCATCCAGGCTCATGGCAATAAATACAATGACTTTTCTGTCTTCCATAGATTTTTCTCCCTTGTAATCTGCTAATGATGTAACTGAAACACCTAAGGAAAACGAATGTTCTTTTCAACGCAATTTGAGTACCTTATCAACGTTTGAATAGGAAGAGACTCAGAACCTCAAACTTACCTTTGCATTTAACCTTCGTGAGGTAAGATAGTTGGGAACCCCAAACAAATTAGGAACTCCTTCCTGATTCGAAACAGTTTGCACCCACATGAGGGAGGCTTTATTTCGTATATCGAAAAGATTAAATACTTCCACTCCGATCCAGAAACTTTTTAACTGAGGTAACCAGGGCGTTTTAAAAGTTTTGGACAATCCTAAATCGACACGGCGATATGAACCCAGAGGGTAGGCAAGATCAAACCTGGCTGAACGTGGAGGGGCGATATAAAAACTGCTTCCGTAAACCAAATTTAAGCTGGCCTTAAAGCTTGGATTATTGGGTAAATAATCCTGAAAAACTACATTTATATGAAATAACTGGTCGGTAGGCCGGTGATAATAGCCGGGCACAACCCTGTTTCCTTTGGAATCAAAATAGTAATCGTCTTTAAGGTCTTCTTTCGTGCTTAAGAGTGAGAGGCTGGCCCAAGATTCCAATCCTTCTACAAACTCCCCGTATAATTTCATGTCAATCCCGGTAGCATAGCCTTTGGCATTATTAGTGGCGGTATACCGAACTCTTACATTGTCAATTTTATAAGGAATCAGGTTTTTGAGGTATTTATAATATAATTCGCAGGTATATTTAAAAGGCCTGTCCCAAAGTGTTAAATTATAATCCGCTCCGGTAAGCAGATGAAACGACTGTTGGGATTTTATAGAAGGATTAAGTTCTCCTTTAAAATTTCGCATCTCCTTAAAAAATGGAGGCTGATAATATACACCGGCAGCAGCAAAAAAGGCAACATCACGCTCCCAATTCGGTTTTACCGAAAACCTGACCCGGGGACTTAAAAGTTTTTCGTCCGAAAACGACCAGTAATGAAAGCGCAATCCGGCATTGAGCATATAGGAGGCATTCAACCCTTCCCATGATAATGCATCCTGAAAATGACCAGTAATTCGATGCGATTGCATATCGTTTTCAGAATAAACATAGTTGTTTAACTGAATCTGCTGCTCGGAGTAAGGCGAAGAATAACCTGCCGAATCTATAAGATCCCATTCGCGCATATAATCACGAAAATGCTCCTGTTGATATTTTAACGACCAATTTAAAGCGTGAACATCTGTCTTTAATGTTCCAATGTAACTTACCGAAGCAATATTGGCCATCAGATAGTTTCGCGCATGATTCAGCATCCCTCCTACTCCCAGATTTAGAATACTATCGCCATAAGTGTCAGACCCCGGATAGGCATCGAGTTCATTAATCAGGTATTCTCCCAAAATATCATATCTTTCCTGTTCATAGGTAGAATAAAAACTACCAATTATTTTCATGGTAAGATTTGGCTTCACCTGATATTGAACTGTTCCTGCTACCATGGAGGAATTGTATTGGTCGTCCTCACGACCATCGTAATAAACCTTTAAATTATAAACCTGGGCAAAGGTGCCAAAATTTGTTTCACGTGTTTGAGGGATAAAACTATAGGCATTGCGCGAAAAATTTGACAGTATGCTAAATATCAACCTGTTATTCGGTTTATAATGCAACATCATTTGCCAATCGGTAAAATTAGGCACATATTCTCCCTTGCTATCCAGCGATCCCAATAGAAGCTTCGAAGTTTTGTACCGTACCCCAGAAATAAAACTAAATCTATTATTTTCAGAAGTCCCTTCCACAGAAACTGCCCCCCCTAAAAGACTAAATGACACATTGCTGCCAAATTTCTGGGGCATCCGATAAGTAACATCCAGCACCGATGACATTTTATCACCGTATTTTGCTTCAAACCCTCCTGCCGAAAATTTAATTCCCCCAACAAGATCCGAATTAATAAAGCTTAATCCTTCCTGCTGACCGCTCCGAATTAGAAAAGGCCGAATAATCTCAATATCATTAACATAAATAAGATTTTCGTCAAAGTTCCCGCCCCGCACTGAATACTGCGAACTTAATTCGTTCGAGGACGAGACTCCTGGCAGGGTTTTAATAAACGATTCTACTGAACCGGATGGATTTGGCAACATCTCAAATTCGCGGATGGAAAGACGCGTCATTTCTGAAATCCGCTCCCTTTTGTGGGTTACCGAAACCTCATCCAATGCTTTTACATTTACTTGCATCCGAATGTTTACTTCTTTACGCTGAGCCGCAGAAAGAGAAAATTTAAAGGTTTTAGGAAGAAATCCTACTAGTGAATACTGAACCTCAACAACTTGTCCTGATGGAATTTCTAATTGATATTTCCCTAGGTGGTTACTTACAATTCCTTTATTTAACGCAGGAATAGAAATGTTTACATAGGGTAAGGCATTTCCGGTTGTATCGGTAATTGATCCATAAATAACAGCTTGGTTTTGAGCATTAAGCTGAGATAAAGCGCTGCTCAATAAAACTGAAATTACAATAGTCCTAATGAATAACCAGGATTTAAACACTATTTTTTTCGTTTAAAATCGCCATTTTTTATGGCCTTTATAAATTTTGCCCAGGCTAAAGGATCGAGTAATCCATTATATGGAATTTGGCTGTATGTTCTGTTTCTTTCAAATTGCTGCATCATTATCTGTCTAAAATTTCCATTGGGGGTTGGCGAATTATTCAATAAAATCTGGGTTTGAATAAGAGCAATGTTTAACTGTGCAGCTTCCATTTCCTTTTGAACCGGAAGTTCGGTATTTATAACGGCAGTTTTGAATTCAGCATAGGTTTTCCATGGAAATATTACTACCTGTTTCAGCATAATGGTATCTACTTCCATCCAAATATCTTTAAAAAAATGTTTCGATTTGTTAATATTTGGAACTGCAACTCTGGTGCGTTTATACCCAATGGATGAAAAGATGACTGTATCCTGAGGTTCAACAATAATGGTATAAAGTCCGCTATAATCGCTAACAGTACTTCGCTCAGATTTTTTTACAATAATGTGAACAAAAGGAATTGGGTCGTTTAAATCGTTCTTAACCATACCGCTTAATTGCATATATGGTTCGTTTTCCTGAGCAAGGTTTGCAGCCAGAAAAACAAAAAGCGAAATACATAAAACTATAAACCTTCTCATGAAACCCAATTGTGGTAAAAATAATTAAAATAACAACTTGTAATCAAAACGAAATTAAATATATTTTTGTTATTACTGTAGGATTTTCTTTTACCGGTATCTATTAGGAGAATTTTCAACTTAACAATTTTTCACACGATTTTGAAAAACAGTACCTGAAGGATTTATTTGAAAAAATATGATACGCCAAATTGAACTTTCATTACCAGCCTATAAAAGGGGTTTCCATTTAATAAGCCGAACCTTGGAGCAGCATTTTTCGGCTTTACCCAAAACAGGATTATTACATATTTTACTCAAGCATACTTCGGCAGCTTTAGCGTTGAACGAAAATGCCGACCCATCGGTGCGTGTAGATTTTGAAGCCCTATTTAACCGATTAATCCCAGAAAATCAATCGTATTACACGCATACGCTGGAAGGGGCAGACGACATGCCTGCCCATATCAAATCGTCTATTATCGGCCAGTCATTAACTATTCCAATAACAAATCACCGATTGAATTTGGGAACCTGGCAAGGAATATATCTCTGCGAATTGCGGAATCATGGAGGATCACGAAATATAGTAATTACAATTATCGGGGAATAAAATGCAACAGAAACAATTATTTGAAGAAATTATCGAATATTTTAAAGTGGCAATGCCAGTTGCCGAAACAGAGTTGCATTACGGCTCCCCATACGAATTACTGGTAGCTGTAATCCTATCTGCCCAGTGCACTGATAAACGGGTAAACATGATTACACCAGTTTTTTTCAAGAAGTTTGCAACAGCAGAAGAGCTCGAAAAAGGCACTCTGGAAGAAATTTACGAACTCATTAAAAGTTGTTCGTACCCTAATAATAAAGCCAAAAACTTACTGGGAATGGCACAAACCCTGGTATCAGAATTTAAGGGAATTGTCCCCGACGATGTGGACCTGTTGCAAAAATTACCCGGTGTTGGTCGAAAAACAGCGAATGTAATTGCCTCTGTAGTTTTCAATAAACCAGCCTTAGCGGTCGACACCCATGTATTTCGTGTGGCTGCCCGAATTGGTTTAACAAAAAATTCAAAAACGCCCCTTGAAACTGAAAAACAATTGGTAAAGTACATTCCGGAAGATTTGATTCCTCTTGCACACCATTGGCTTATTCTTCACGGAAGGTATGTTTGCATAGCCCGAAAACCAAAATGTATCAGTTGTGGCATTACGAAACTTTGTAAATATTATCAGTCTTCCTTAATCGGCAAAGAGCAATCAAAATAGTTGAAATAGATACAATCTATCATTTCTTTGTTAAATTTGTATAAACCACAAACAACAGGGTAGATGGCAAAATTAAAACGGTTGATGTTTCTCAGTTTAGTTATCCTTTTTTCCACATCTTTTTCCTTAAAGCGGATTGATTACCGGAACGCCATGTATAAAAATGTTTGTAAGGACTTAAAACACGAAGCTTTACTTTATTTTATATTTGTTGATAATAAAACCACTGCTCCCTGGACTGAATTTGATATTCAATCCACCATCGATTCCGTTAATATTGCAATCAGATGGCTTCAGGAACAGGCTAAGCTGAATAATATACCGCTGCATATTAAATCCGACTACTATATAGGTCCCGAATATTCTACCGTGAATAAAAGTTTACCGCAAGGTTCGGTATATAAAACGGTAACTGAACCCAATGTCAGAACCGGATTAAACACTTTAAATTCATGGGCTGACGGGATAGCTAAAAGAGCCGGAACAACATTAAATATTCCTGAAAAGGACGGAATACCCGATATTAAAAATCCCCGCAATAAAGAGCGTTTGATAGCTTATCTGCGCGACGCCTATCAAGTTGAAAGCGTAGCTCTGTTATTTATGGTGAATAATTACTTTAAAACAGACATCTCAATACAGGTTAATACTTTTGATACGGAAGATGTTGAATTTGCTGTAGTAAGTTATAAATACCCTTCTGAAATTGCCCATAATTTTTTGCACCTTTATGGAGCTGCCGATATGTATAAATCTCCTTTCCGTAGAAACGAAAAAAAAATTAAACAACTGGAGCAGTTATTCCCAAACGAAATAATGCTCGATCCGTATGCCAAGAATATTTCGAAACTGGAAATGAGCGATTATACTAAATATTTAGTTGGGTGGAAAGATAAACCCGAAGTTGGGTTAGTGGAATTTTATTCGGATAAATCGTTAAATTTTTAAGGATATGAAAAGCAAGTTATTTGTAATAGCAACACTTTTAAGTGTATTGTCGTTAAGCATTTCGGCACAAAAAAACCTCCCGGACCTTAACAAAAAGATAATAAAGTATGTTGAAACGGTTATTGGTACCCAGGTTGACAGAGGCGAATGCTGGGATTTGGCAAATCAGGCGCTTACCCGCAACAATGCAAAATGGGACGGTATATATAAATATGGACGACCAGTAGATCCCAAAAAGGATGATATATTACCAGGCGATATAATACAATTTGAGAAAGTTAAAGTAAAGTATACCAATGGTAATACAATCACCACCGAAAGTATGGCGCACCATACCGCCATTGTTTATAAAGTATATAGTAAAGGGAAATATCAGCTTGCGCACCAAAATACCGGGTTTTCGGGTAGAAAAGTTGGATTAAGCAACCTCGAACTCGAAAATGTTACGAAGGGTAAAATGAAGTTTTATAGACCGGAATTGAAATAATAAGCATTTACTATCCAATTCCGGAGATTCCTAAAAAATGATATAAACATATCGCCTTATAAACCTTGCATTTTCATTAGTGCACCAATCTATAATTTTAGAGCAATCCTATTCCTCTAAAATTTCCATTACAACTCGAAAACCAACCCTGGGATCTGGCAAATCATAATTTTGGGTCTTCTCAATAGTGCAATCTTCAGGATAGCTATCCCAATTACCACCTTTTTGAATACCATTTTGGGTCAGTTCAGAAACATTTCCAATAACATCAAAAATACCCAAAGTATTTTCTTTAAATTTTCCAACCTCCGATGTATAAATGAATCCATCAAATTTATAGTCATCTTGACCTTTTTTGATATCCTTAATTTTAATATTTGCTAAAATAGTCTTATTATCAGTTGCATAAGGAGAATTTCCTGTCCATGGTAACTTGCTGTTTGAAACTGAACCAGCAAATCTTGACCATTCTAACTCAGTTGGGAGTCTAAATATGACTTTTTTATATTCCCGCTTCACTGAACTATTATATTTCTTTGTTAACCAATCGCAATAATAATTAACGGCTTCATTTGTGATATTTACAACTGGATATTTATCGTATGCAGGATGCCAGTGATATAGATTTACCAAGGGTTCACTGTAAGATTCTTTAAATTTTTTAATCCATTGTCCGGAGTCATATAAGCTTTTTGTATAATTTTCAATCTGTTCCGCCATTTTTATACTATTTAAGAATTCCCTGTATTCCTTATTGGTTACCTCATACCTGGAAACTAAAATACTTTTATCAATTTTAACAAAATCCTTCTTGCTATAAAAAGCATTGCCAGACAATAAAGTAGCTGATAAAAATAAAGCAAGAATTGATCTTGTTATTAATTCATGTGTTTTCATACGTTGGTTTTTAAAAGTAATAAATACCTATTGGTTTTATAAAGTTATAGGAACGCAAAAACAATATACAATATTTCAAAGGAAATCGCAATTTCTCCCTTAAAAATCATATCCTTATAAATTAGCCTTTAAAAATAAACTTACTATAGCTTTTCCTTGAGATATTTCCCTGTATAAGAATTCTTACATGTAACAATTCCTTCGGGTGTTCCTTCAAAAACAATGTTTCCACCATCTTTTCCTCCTTCTGGGCCGAGATCGATAATCCAGTCGGCACATTTAATTACCTCCAGGTTATGTTCAATCAGGATAACACTATGCCCATTCTCGATAAGTGCATTTAACGCGTCGAGTAATTTACTGATGTCGTGAAAATGCAGTCCTGTGGTGGGCTCATCAAATATAAACAGTGTGTGGTTAGCGCTTGACTCTTTCCCTAAAAAACTGGCTAATTTCACCCGCTGGCTTTCTCCACCGCTCAATGTACTCGACGATTGTCCCAGCTTTATATAGCCCAATCCCACATCGGCAAGAGGTTTAAGCTTCTCCACTATTTTCTTTTCGGTGGTAGCCTGTTTTTCTCCAAAAAACTCGATGGCTTCATCTACCGTCATATTTAAAACATCGTAAATGTTATTTCCACGATATTTTACCTCCAGCACCTCTTCTTTAAACCGGTGACCATGGCAGCTTTCACAAACTAGCTTAACATCGGCCATGAATTGCATTTCGACGGTTATTTCGCCATCGCCCTGGCATTCCTCGCATCTGCCACCATCAATATTAAAAGAAAAATGCGATGGTTTAAGGTTATTATTTTTTGCTGCGGGCTGGTCAGAAAATAATTTCCGGACCTCATCATATGTCTTGCTATAGGTTACAGGGTTTGAACGCGACGATTTACCAATTGGGTTTTGGTCAACAAATTCAATCGCTTTTACTGTATGGACATCGCCTTTTAAAACGTCGTATGCGCCCGACCGATCGCCGAAACCATTTATTTGTTTGTTTAAGGTTGCAAAAAGCACATCGCGAACAAGTGTAGATTTTCCTGAACCGCTCACTCCGGTAACCACGCACAGACTATGTAACGGAAACTTAACCGATATTTTTTTGAGGTTGTTTGCCCTGGCACCAATTACTTCGAGGTAATGACTCGATTTTCGACGAATCCGTGGCAAATCAATTTTCAGGCGACCTGTTAAATAGTCGGCAGTTAAACTCTTTCCCGATTTTTCCAATTCAAAATCGGATCCCTGAAAAACAACTTCTCCCCCATGGCGACCTGCGAATGGTCCAATATCAATAATTTCGTGGGCTGCACGCATTATTTCTTCATCATGTTCAACCACCACCACGGTATTGCCCAATTCCTGAAGTTTTTTGAGAACTCCAATTAATAAATGGGTATCGCGCGGATGAAGTCCTATGCTGGGTTCATCTAAAATATAGAGCGAACCAACCAGGCTGCTTCCCAATGAAGTCGCAAGATTAATACGTTGCGATTCTCCTCCGGATAAGGTAGTAGATAAGCGGTTAAGCGTTAGATATCCCAGACCAACATTCATCAGAAAATCGAGCCGGTTTATTATTTCGACCAAGATCCTTCCAGCTACTTTCTGCTGGTAGTCCGAAAGTTTTACCGTTTTAAAAAACTCATGCAATTCGTCAATAGGAAGCAAAACCATTTCGGGGAGTGTTTTTCCAAATAGTTTTACATAACTGGCTTCCTTTCGCAAACGGGCTCCCTTACATTCGGGACAAACAGTTTTTCCGCTATAGCGCGAAAGCATTACCCGATATTGCACCTTATACTTTTGCTCTTCCAGGAATTTAAAAAATGCATTTAGTCCTTCTACTTTATTATTCCCTTCCCACAAAAAGCGTTGTTGTTCTTCGCTTAAATCGTAGTATGGTTTATGAATCGGAAAATTATATTTGGGCGATGCTAAAATAAATTTCTCTTTCCAGACTTTCATGCCTTCTCCTTTCCAACAGGCGACTGCATCTTCAAATAAGCTCAGCGATTTATCGGGAATCACCAGGTCTTCGTCAATTCCTATTACCTTTCCGTAGCCTTCACATTTAGTACAAGCCCCGTATGGACTATTGAAACTAAACATATGTTCGTTGGGTTCTTCAAACTCAATTCCATCGCGCTCAAAGCGGTTCGAGAATAATTTTAAAGAGGGAGGAACCATATCAAGTGTTTTGATGATACACTCCCCATTACCCTCCACATAAGCCGTTTGAACGGAATCGGCAAACCTCGAAAGGGATGCCTCATCATTGCTGACTTTTACACGATCGATAACAATATTAATATGGTCATCTTCGCCAATTTTATCTTTACTGGCCAGAATTTCTTCGAGCCGGACAATTTCCCCGTTTCGTTCCATCCGTGTGGTACCCTGACTTAATAATAATTCAAGGTACTGGTGAAAATTCTGATCACGTTTATGCGCTACCGGACTTAATATTAACAAAGAAGCCCCTTCCTCAATCGATGTAATATAATCGACCACGGCGGTAACGGAATCACGTTTAACCACTTCACCCGAAATGGGAGAATAGGTAACACCTGCTCTGGCATACAACAGTTTTAAATAATCGTAAACTTCCGTTGAAGTACCAACGGTTGAACGGGGATTCCGGGTATTTACTTTCTGCTCAATTGCAATGGCAGGAGGAATTCCTTCAATAAAATCGACATCGGGTTTATTAATTCGTCCCAAAAACTGCCTGGCATACGATGACAAACTCTCGACATACCGGCGTTGCCCTTCCGCATAAATAGTATCGAAAGCAAGAGACGATTTTCCTGAACCACTTAATCCGGTTAATACAATCAGTTTATTTCTGGGGATATTGAGCGATATGTTTTTTAAGTTATTTACACGCGCCCCGCGAATCACAATACTATTCTTTGAACTTCTATCTTCGGGCATTTAACAGTTTATTAACAAAAATTAACCAAAAAACAAAGATAATTGTTTTGATATAAATCCATTTTTGATTTACTTGCATTTAATTAAAAAATAATAATTCACTTAAAACAAGGAGAATAGCCTATTGTAACACTTCTACTCTTATTAACCCAAATTTAAGGAGGTAGATTTGAAAACACAACTTTTTTCTGATAATGAACTTATTAACAAGTTCATTAGCGGTGATTCGCAGGCTATTGAAGTATTAATCCACCGGTACAAAAACAAAGTCTATTCGTATATCCTGATGACAGTTCGCGATCAGCAACTAGCTGAAGATATATTTCAGGATACATTTCTCAAAGTTATAAAATCGCTTACTGACGGCCGCTATCAGGAAAACGGCAGGTTCGTGCAATGGGTTATGCGTATTGCCCATAACCTGGTTATCGATTATTTCCGGCGCGAAAAACAAATGAACACTGTTAGCAGCGAGAAATACGAATACGATTTGTTTAACTCCCAAAAATTTTCGGATCAAACAATCGAAGACGAATTGATCGACTTCCAGATTACAAAAGATTTGCGACGATTAATAGATGAATTGCCTGATGACCAAAAAGAAATTATTCTTATGAGACATTACGGGAATTTAAGTTTCAAGGAAATTGCCGATCAAACGAACGTGAGTATTAATACTGCTTTGGGAAGGATGCGGTATGCTTTGATTAATCTGCGCAAAATTATTAAGGATAATAAAATTTGCTTAACAAAATAATTTATGTAAAACAATACTATTTTATTCTCCGGGCCGTTTCTATTTTATAATTTTAAAAATACGGCCTATGAGTCTATCTACGCTTTTATTTTTTATCGTTAACACCTCCGCAGAAGATGAACGATTATTAAGCATTGAAGATGTTTCGCTGCTCTCCTATCCTGATATTACCGATTATCTCGATAGAGCAGAAGTAAACGTTCGCGATTCTGTCGTTCAGGAAATTCTTGCCAAAGTAAAACATTAAACATTCATTAATTATTTTCCGGAAGTTGTCCTTTACTTCCGGAATTTTTTTATACATTTGTGATATCATTTTAATATCATTTAAATACTAATTTGACAAATCATGAAAAACGAAAATTTAGTAAAACCAACCTCCGGGTATCTGATGATTTCAATTGTATTATTATTAATTGCTTTTGTAGCGGTGGCTTTTGTTGTTAAAGCTATAATTGTTGCTGCAATTCTTTTAGCGTTTACCCTTTTTATCTGTACCGGATTTTTTGTGGTACAACCAAATCAATCCGCAGTATTGGTACTTTTTGGCTCCTATAGCGGAACGGCCAAAGAAAATGGATTCTTTTGGGCAAATCCATTTTATGTAAAGAAACAAATTTCGTTACGTGCCCGAAATTTTAACTGTGAGCCAATAAAAGTAAACGATAAGGTAGGGAATCCTATCATGATTGGACTTGTATTGGTTTGGCGTGTTAAAGAAACATTTAAGGCAGCATTTGAAGTCGATAATTACGAGCATTTTGTAGTGATTCAAACCGAAGCAGCCCTGAGGAAACTTGCTGGAATTTACCCCTATGATAATTTTGAAGTCGAACAGGCAACGGTGACTCTACGAGCCGGTACCGACGAAGTAAACGACCAACTCGAAAAAGAACTTATAGAGCGGCTAAATATTGCTGGTATAGAAGTAATTGAAGCCCGTATAAACCAATTGGCTTACTCGTCGGAAATTGCAGGAGCAATGCTTAGAAGACAACAAGCATCGGCCATTATTGCCGCTCGCGAAAAAATTGTAGAAGGAGCAGTAGGTATGGTAGAGATGGCATTAAAAATGTTGTCGAAACGGGAAATTGTAGATTTGGACGATGAAAAGAAAGCCGCAATGGTGAGTAATCTGATGGTAGTGCTTTGCTCCGAAGAATCTGCCCGGCCAATTGTAAATGCAGGTACCCTGAACCATTAAAAACTGGTATGATTAAAAAAAAGTCATTTGTTCTGCGCATTGATGCTGCCAAAATGGAAGCCATTGAAAAATGGGCTGCTGATGAATTTCGAAGCTCCAATGGCCAATTGGAGTGGATAATAGACAAGGCACTCCGGGATGCAGGACGATTACGAAAAAAACAAGCTGATAATGAAAACGAATCTTTAAATTCCCCTGAAAATGAACTATAAATACAAATGTCCTAAGTGCGGAAATCAGCAATACGAAGTAGATGAATTTCGCGCAGTTGGTGGATTTTGGACCAAGGTATTCGATATTCAAAACAAACGTTTCTCGACCATTAGTTGCACACGGTGCAAATACACCGAAATCTATAAAGTAAAAAGCTCCGAACTCAGCAATGTGTTCGACTTTTTTGTCGGTTAAACGGCATTAATAAAAGAAAAAGCATGGCAGGCTGCAATACCCGCAGTTTCGGTGCGCAGTCTGCTTTCTCCCAGATTAATTCCTTTAAACCTACTCTTAAGGGCTAAACTTACTTCCTCTTCCGAGAAATCGCCTTCAGGGCCAATTAATATTAGACCTGCTGAATTTTTCGTATAAGCATTCCCAATATATTCCCTCTTGCCTTCCGAACAATAGGCTATTCCCTTTTCACAACCTTCGCTCTGTTTATTATGAATAAAGGAAGAGAATGTACAATTCTCATTCAAAATCGGATGAAAAGCCTTTAAAGACTGTTTCATGGCCGATTCAATAATTCTGTTTATGCGATCGGGATTGACATTTTTACGCTCAGTACGATGGCAAATTAGCGGAGTAATTTCGTCAATTCCAATTTCGACAGCCTTTTCGACAAACCATTCGAACCGATCGGCGTTTTTAAGCGGAGAAATAGCGATATGCAAGCGATACGGCCGTTTTTCGAAATTCTCGCGAACAGTAGTAAGATTTAGAATACAATGCTTGGGGTGCGGCAGGTGCACCACGCCTTCAAAAAGATTCCCCTTTCCATCGACTATATAAACCGAATCTCCCTGCACCATTCGCAATACCCGAACAATGTGTTTCGACTCTTCTTCCTGAAGGGGATATAATCCTACCGCACAATCGGGGGCATAAAATACCTGCATATACTTATGTTTTCGACAAAGATAACGACTTTTGGGGTTTGTACATCCATCCTAAGCTGAAAGCCCAATATTGATTACTAATTTTAAAGAGGGAAACGAGAATGAAATGTCGGTATCGTTATATTTGCAATCCGTTTTCCTTTAAACATTCTATTACCATGCGTAAAATTGGATTATTAAGTGACACCCATTGTTTTATTGATGAACGTGTTTTGGATTTCTTTAAGGATTGCGATGAGATATGGCATGCCGGCGATATCGGAAACGAAGAAACAGCCGATAAACTGGAAAAATATAAACCTTTCAGGGCTGTTCATGGCAATATCGACGACCATAACCTCCGAATCCGGTATAAACAATTTGAAATATTCACTTGTGAGGAAATGAAAATACTAATGACCCATATAGGAGGATATCCCGGCCATTACGAAAAAGGAGTTACGTATTTGTTAGAAAAGGAAAAGCCGAATGTTTTTATTTGCGGACACTCCCACATTCTGAGGGTTATAAACGATAAAAAATACAATGTCCTTTGCATAAATCCTGGTGCAGCAGGAAATTCAGGATTCCATGCTATAAAAACCGTTGTTCGTTTTGAAATAGAGTCCAGCCGAATACAAAACCTGGAAGTTTTGGAAATGAAAAGAAACAAATAAGCAAGATTTATTCAGAAATTTTAAAAGCTACTTGCTTTTTGTACGACTCATAATACGATTCCAATCGCTCCTTTTTTTCACCCGGCTCCCGTTCGAAATAAGTTCCTCCCATATAAAAGCACGCAAAACCTCCGGCAACTATACCCCGATAACAGGCCTCCCGAAGGTCGGGTTTTTCATTATTTTCATCAATTTGACTGACTAAAGACGCAATTACGCCGCCCACAAAATTATCACCACAACCAGTAGTATCTCCCTCCTTATAGTCTTTTAACTCTTCGGATACACGCTGAGAAACCGGTAGGTAAGATAAATTTACCTTTTCGAAAAAATGGCCATCCGAATAAAACAAAATATTCTTTGACCCATTTGTTATAATCACCGACGAAACCTGCTGTTCCTGAAAGAAAAGCATGGCTTCATCGGGGTTATTTTTCCCGCTTAAGCGAAGCGCTTCCTCCTGATCGGCAATCAGAAGATCGATGAATTGATAGCTTTTGTCACTTTCTCCCAAGGGCCATCTCGCACCAGGGTTAAGTTTTTCGCTTCTAAAATCAAAAACCGTATTTACAACGGTAATACATCCAGTTGATTTAGCCTTTTTCAAGAGAGATGTCAAATGATCATGAATACCCGGAACCAAAGCCGTACCGCCAAAAACTACTACTTGCGATTTAAAAAAATCATCCTGTAAATCCACTGGATTGAAGTCCCATGCTGCACCAATGGAATTGATAAACATCCGCTCGCCATGTCCGTTATCGTAATTTGGATCTGAAAGAACAAAGGTTGCCGGTGTTGGTTTGGGAATTAACTGATAATCCTGAAGGACAACAGGCGTTTGTTGAAGTGCCGAAAGAAGATACTCTCCTGCATCGTCCATGCCTCCCCGACCGTAAAAACGTACTTCGAACCGATTTTTATCCAATACCTGCGCAGCATGAATCAAAGAAACTATTGATGGTCCCCCTATATTTTTTTTGTCAGGTTCCCGATTATTGGTGAGCTTATCTAAAGCCGCATTAAAATCGCATCCAGCGAATTTTTCAAACTCTTCCTGAAAAACCAGTTGGCCGGGAGTTAATCCTCCATCTCCGCGCACAACTGAATGGTATGATTGCATGGCAATGCAATTGAAGTTGATGTTGTTAAATAACAAATCGACCAAACAACAACCGACTCCGGAAACAATAATTTTCTGTGACATGATATAAAGTTTGGCGAATTACAGATAGTTCTTATAATCGTTCACCAACAAATGAATGGGCTCAAAATCTTCGTCGATTTCAGGGAAACGCCCTATCACTTCGTAAAAACGGTTGTCGTTGGTGTCGTCGTTCACCATGCTTACTTCGCCTATTAATACCTTACCCTTACCGGCTTCTCCATAAAATCGATGATACACTCCTGGTTTAAGGCAAATGCTGCTTCCGGGTTTAATAATAAAAGGTTCGCCAGCCTTTATGGTACGAATCACGCCATCGATGCTCACAACTACCGGTTCGTCTGAAAGCGTATCATCACTTTTCGCCTTGTATAATTCAATTACCAAATTGCCCCCGCCGCGGTTAATTATATCTTCGGTTTTATTCCAATGATAGTGAAGAGGCGTTTCCTGGTTTTCGCCGGCAATCATTATTTTCTCGCAATACATTTTATCTTTCTTTTCCCAATTGCCGTTTCGAATGGTGAAAAGAACCAGACCCCTCTTTTCAAAACTTCCGCTGCCAAAATCGGTGATATCCCACCCAAGATTATTATCTGGAATTTCGAAACAACTGTTGTACATATTTCTCCAATTTTTAGGAGCCCAATATGCCCACTCGGGCAGCAAAAACTGATGTTGCTCAAAGAATAATTTTGCATCAGCAATAATCGAATTTACTTCACTTCGCTTCATGATTTAACTAGTTAGGAGATAGTAGTTCATAAAATTAACAAAATTATGATTGGTTTTGAAACACCTTTCCTCTCTTTTCTATGTTTCACCTCAATAAAGGTGATGCCCTGGAGCTAAAAGCGAAGTTTGGTATCTGTCAGGGGCTATTTCTTCAGTTGCCCTAATAAACCCGAAAACAATGTCAAAACATTTTCGACCATTTTTTCATTTTCAACCGGAATTTTTAAATAGGATTTTCCATCTTTCTCATCCTTTTGAACAATAGAAGAAATAAGCTTTTGCGTTGCTACGGGATCGGAAAGGGTTTGCGCCAGTTTTCCGAAAAACGACATTCCCATTTGAACCAAATCGGCCGGTGTTTCTGCTTGAGGATAGTTTTTTTCAAAAGTCGGAGCATTTGATTTTATATCATCGTCTCCGGGTAAAATGGGCTCAAAATCAAATTGCTGTTGTATAGTTTCCTCAGGAATAGTATTGTGATTGTCCGGTAATATATCCGATTGAATTTCATCATCTTCTTCATCCCGGGTGGACGATTGTGCTGGCTGATCCGAAACAATCATTTCTTCCACGGTATTCATCAGTACCTTAAATTTACTATCTTCCATAAAGATCGTATTTTCGCCCTGATCGAGAATCCCTTCGGATAATCCCTTTTTAAAGCTTAATACACCAAGCATTTTATGTTCAATAGTATTAGTTGACACCATATTAATGATAGAAACATTTCGTTTTTGCCCCAAACGGTAGATACGTGCAATACGCTGTTCCAAAACTGCCGGGTTCCAGGGAATATCCAGGTTAATAAGTAACGATGCTGCCTGTAGGTTTAATCCTACCCCACCGGCATCGGTCGATAAAAACACTTTGCAATCGGGGTTGTTATTAAAGTTCTCAAATAATTTCCCTCGCTCCGTGCTGGGTACTCCTCCATAGAGGTGTTGATATTGGATTCCACGGGCATCGAGCTCTCCGGCAACAATGCGGGTCATACGTTCCCACTGGCTAAAAATCACTACTTTTTCGTTCCCTTCGGCAAATACCTCCTCTAAAATATTCAGCAACTCTGTAATTTTAGTATCGTGACGGGTCTTCTGGTCCAGTATAAAGGTACTGTCGCACACCATGCGCATCATGTTCAGGAAAATCATCAGGCGTTGTCGATCCTTTTCGTTCAGAAACCCCTGCCTGCGCCATTTTTGAATTAACTGGGCAACGCTGTATTGGTATTCATCATGAATTTCGCGCTGGGCATCGGTCATCGGCACATACAACACCTTATCCATACGTTCCGGGAGCTGGAGTAAAACATCCTTTCTTAATCGCCGGATCATTGTTCCCGAAAGAAGTTCGCCAATCCGGTTTAAATCGCGGTAACCAGTTACTTTCCCTTTGTCGTCGGTAATCCGGTGGTCGTGCATAAACTGAAAGAATGGACCAAGGATAAAAGGATTCACATACTGAACAATGGAATAAAGTTCTTCTAACTTATTTTCGAGTGGAGTACCTGTAAGGACAAATGAAAACGGCGATTTCAGTTTCTTAATGTTCTGTGATATTTTTGTTTTGAAGTTTTTTATTCGCTGGGCTTCGTCCAGAATAAAAAGATCGGGTAAGGTGGCGTTAATTTCCTTAATATCGTTTACTGCGGTGTTATACGATACAATTTTATAGAAGGAGTCGTTATGGTATTGCTCCAGGCGTTTGGTATAAATCCCTTCGACCACCCATGCCTGTTGGCCTGTAAATTTTTCAATCTCGGTTTTCCATTGGTATTTAAGAGAAGTAGGACAGATAATAAATGATGACGAAATTGCCCCTTCTTTTCTTAAAAGCTCTGTTGCAGCTATGGCTTGGATTGTTTTACCAAGTCCCATATCATCGGCAATTATACAACGTCCCCTTTCGGCGGCAAAACAAACACCCTGTTTTTGATATGGAAATAACTTAGCATTCACAAGGTTGTCGAATGCGCCATTATCACTGTGATGCTGGTATTTTTCAACAACAATCCCTTTCCTCTTTTTGCTTTCCCTTGCTTCTAACACAAATTCCAGTGCATCGGGATAACATCGAAAACTATTACTTATTTGGCTCCCCCGGGCGATTATTTCGTCGAAAATTTCAAAAGCTTCCTTTTTTAAAACCTGCTGGTTATCAAAATATCGGGGAACAAATGCTTTAAATTCTTCTTCCTGTTCAGAGCCAATACGTATTTTAATTTTTCGCTCGCCCCGGTAGTCAACATAAATTGAAGTATACGCAGGCATATAACCCATTTCGAGCAAATGACCTTTATTTACAACGGTATGAATATGTTTTAGAACGGCATGTATATGCTTACAGGTACCCAGTCCATTTGTCTTAAAGTCGTTGCATTCGCAGAAATTAGCGCTGTTATCCTTACTGCGGATGGCCACTTTGTACGATAGTTTAGTTTCGGGGTTATATACATCAAAATCAGTAAATACCGGATGCTTGCCCCTATTTTCGATTTTGAAAAAATGCGTTTCGCCAAATTGTTTCCGCAAGGCATATTGCCATTCCTCTAAAGTTAACGCTTCCGACTTTTTGAGGTACGAAACTTTTTTATAGTGCAGGTCAATTTTGTCGAGGTTCATGGGTTTGTTTTTTATCAAAAATAAATCGATTTAAGGAACAAAAAAATGTTATGATTTGGAAGTTTCGAACGATTTATGAACAAAATAAATTATACTGAGTATTGTTGATAAATAAGCTATGGTAAGCTCCAGATTTACCTCATATTTATTTATTTTTAACCTTCTCATTTAAATTCATAAAAATCAATGGAAAAGAAAGTTAGCCCATCGAGCACTAAAACCGAAATATTTGAGGCGTATAATGACCTCCTAAAACAAATGGATACTCAAACCTCTGTTCAACCTAAAGAAACCAGGGAAAAAGAAGATAAAGAAAAAACGTTGAAAATAGCAACCACAATTAATAAAGAAGGGATAATTAAGCAAATAGCCAGCCTTAAAATTTCGCTAAATGCCGAATTGGAGAATGTAGAAGAAGCATTGGTAACAGAATCAAAGAAGCTTACTCAGGTGCAGGAAGCAATTAAAATACAGGAACAAAGGCTGGAAGATTTATATGGAATAAACGCAACCGCAGATTCTGTTTCGGTTATGCTTGCCCTTCAAAAAGAAAAAAAAGAAGCTTTTGAAAAAGAAATGGGGCAAAAAAGGCAACAACTTGATGCGGAAATTTTCGAAGCAAACCAAAAATGGCAAAAAGAGAAAAAAGAGAATGATTTACTCCTAAAAGATAATGAAAGCAATATACAAAAGCAACGCAAACGGGAAGAGGAAGAATACGCTTATAACCTTGCGTTGACAAGGAAAAAGGATACTGACCAATACGAACAGAAAAAAGCAACTCTTGAAAAAGAGCTTGTCATTAAAAAGGAAAAATTTGAACAGGAGATTACATCAAGGGAACAGGCGGTTATAGCTGCAGAAACAGAGTTAACGGAATTACGAGAGAAAACATCAGCTTTCCCAAAACAACTTGAACAAGCAATAAAAGAAGCGGTTGCCGAAAATACCGAAAAACTTCAAAGTACCTATAAATTTGAGACACAGCTTAAAGCTAAAGAATTTGAGACCGATGTTAAGTTACGTGATTTGGAAATAACCAGCCTTAAAACTAAAATTAAAGATTTGGAGATCCAATTAGCGCAGCAAGCCAGTAAGGCTGAACTGGCAGATAAAAGTGCCAAAGATATTGCTATCCGGGCCATTGAAAGTTCGTCGAACTATAAAATTATTGAACGGACAAAAGAAGGAAGGGAAGAGTTGGGGAAATAAGGGGGATAAGCTGCGACTTAATCAGAGAGCTTTGAACGGATCTAGCGTTGTGATTTGCTTTCAGATTGTATCTTTGAAATACTGGCGAACAACTAGGTTAGTAAATTTCTCGCAAGCTTGGCGGTTGTGATTTGCTTTCAGATTGTATCTTTGAAATACTGGCGAACAACATACCCCCAGTTATGAAATTGTGACCCAGTTCTTTACTTCCGAAAACAGGGCTATAAAAATGCCCCTGCTGTGTTTGCCAGCATAAGAAAAGCCCGGGATTTTTATTCCTGGGCTTTTTATTTTTCCATAGCTTTTTCCACTTTAGCCCTATTAAAACAATTCGAGCTGCTGCGGAGTATCAGGCCTATCCGCCGGTTTGGCTTTATTAAACAGCTCCATCATCCCAAATTGTTTGTCTGTTATACTAAACACGACCACAAAGCCGGTATCGGGCAAAAAACCCTTTACCCGTTTTGTATGGACTTCGTTATTTTCGCGGCTAGGACAGCACCGCACATAAATCGAATATTGAAACATGGTAAAACCATCCTTTATCAAGTTTTTTCGGAATATTGATGCAGCCCGTCGTTCAGCTTTTGTATCTGTTGGCAAATCGAAGAACACTATTACCCACATAATTCTATATGCATTTAACCGATTTAACATCTATATTTCGGGATATGATATTTTACGTATTTCCCCCAAAAAACACCGGGCAAGCGAGGCGGTTGTTTGTTGCATGGCAATCATAAGCGGGCTCGATTGTCCGTTTACTATAACATCAACAACCGGTATAGTAAGCAACTGTGCTTTCAATTCTTTAGTTAATTCGGCAATATGAGGCGTTTTATCCACAATCGCTAAAACGGTTTTATCCACATAAGGGCGATATGGCTCCATAATATCATCGGCCAAGCAATAGGCATTGTAACGGTTTGCATGGTGTATCCCCAACGTAGGAAGCAGACCCGAACCTACCAACGAACGGGCTGTAATAGCACGCAAAACCGCATAACCATAATTTAAAAGGTTATTGGGAAAGGCCCCTTCCGGATCACGCAAAAACAAAAAGTCCGCAGGAAAAATATTTTGCCAGTAAAATGCTGCGGCCCGAGCTTCATGATTCTCAGAATCGCCCGATTTCACACTATCTGCCCAATAGAGCATATTCTCGTTTTTTACTCCCCGGAGCTTTAATACTGCTGCCTGATTCCGTATCTTATATTCGATGGTTTGCGACCATAATTGCTTCTTCAGTGGCAAACTGGCTTCTACTTGCGCCTCAAACCGCTCCTGTTGCAATGTATTTCCTTCGAGGTTAAGCATTAAACCTGCCGGCATGTGCCTATCATCTGTTGTAATAAATGCACAATTATTCTCCAGCAACCGGTGCATTAAATGATGGGTAATTGTCACCTGGGGATTGTCTAATATAACCACTCCAATATCCTCAATAGGAATGGTGGTTGAACGACCGTTTTGGGAATCATCCGTTGTCGGGATTTCAATTTTTAGTTGTTCGTTATGGCACCTTAAATAGGCGGGATTTCCAAAGTATAATGTACGTTTTATCATACCTTAATTAACATAAGATATGCCACCAGGCAATATCTTATATTAAGTTACAATAAACTAATTATTTATCCAATAGTTGGAAGAAAGTCGTTTAAAAATGCTTTCAAATTACAAACCGTAGCTCCAAAATAGGGATAAGTATCGGAGAAAGGGGTAATAATAAAGTTCTGCTTTGTTTTCAAATCGGCTATACAATTAAAATACCCTTCGGTTATGTTTGGCGAATTCGAAAGCTTAATTTCGATACAAGCCACCGGTTTAATTCCTTTTACCAACACGATATCGCATTCGGCACCGTTTTGGGTACGATAAAAATACATATCGAGATCGCGGTTTTTATGCTGTACAACTTGTTCTATCACATACCCTTCCCATGAGCCTCCCACCACGGGATGCCCAAATAAATCTTCGAAACGTCCTATCCGGCACATCCGGTGCAAAAGGCCAGTATCGCGCCAATACAATTTTGGCGATTTTACCAGACGCTTTCCGGCATTTACATACCAAGCAGGCAGTAAACGGATCAGAAAACCTGCTTCGAGCAGTTCAGCATACGACTTTACCGTTGGCGACGATACGCCCAACGAGCGGGAATAATTTGATGCATTCCAAATGCTTCCGTTATTATGGGCGGTCATACCCCAAAAATTACGCATTACGTTTCTCGAAAAGTCCCGACCAAAAAGCCATCGTAAATCACGTTCAATATAGGTACTAATAAAATCGTCGATCCAATCCTGCATCCATTCATCAGAAGTAGCTGTGAGCGCCACCGGAAACCCGCCACGAA
>JFJP01037305.1_pt1 | contig 32713 bp, 41 predicted proteins | sample 431651 | NCBI WGS metagenome assembly JFJP01 (sample SAMN02602958, study PRJNA72255) | Microbial mat metagenome, whole genome shotgun sequencing project. | biome: fresh water; feature: sink hole; material: water; isolation source: purple microbial (photo- and chemosynthetic) mats found in... | reverse complement strand
CCTAGAGTTATGGGGTGAAGAAGCTTATCTTAATTTTAAGGAATAATAATGTGCAAAAAACTATTTTACTGGTGTTTCTTTCTTTTGTGCTCGGTGTGGTTATTTCCTCAGGAGTCTTTATCGGAATTAGCAGATCAAGGTTTGTATCAATTGAAGACTATAGAAGACTCGAACAGGAGTCTTCAGATTCAATTGACAGACTTAGAAAAAGTCAGACTTATAGACTTGGTCAGATTGGAGAACTTGAGCAAATTATCAGAGGATATGAAGAGAGTGATAAAAGAAGATCAATTGCAATTGACACAGCTAGAAAAGATATCGAAAGATCAACTGATGCAGTTTCAAAGCTTAGAAAGATCCTTCAAACTATCAAAACTTTTAAATAAAGTTTTATTAGTAGCTATTTTAGGTGAAACGGCGCTACTTGTGTGGCATAGTTTATAGTGTATAACAAACTATTATATTCATGTTTTTTTAACTCCCTAAAAGGTTGGACTGTCAGTCCAGCCTTTTTTTGTTTAGACAAGATAATAATAGTATACAATATTAGTATGAACAAAGACATAGTGTTATTAGGGTTATTGATGGTTGTGGCTCTTATCGGTGTTATTATCCTTTCTAGCAATGGAGTAAACCTCTTATTGTTTTAAAGCATAGTTTAGACACGGTTAAGATGTGATATAATAATAGGTATAGAGGAGAACAAGATGGAAGATGTAGTACTTAGTGATGAAGCTCGTGAGGTTGTTACAATTTTAGTAGTAGAAACTTGGAAGGTTGTAGTTAGTATTGGTATTACAACCCTTGGTCTTCTTATTCATTATGGAGTAATATGAAATATTTTTTAGTTCTTTTATCGGTACTATTTATCTCTTGCACCTCTGTACCTCACCAGGTAGATAGACCTGCTCGCTTCTATTCTCTCCCTGATATCAACAGGTGGATATACCAAAACATAGAGTATGAAGACGGAGTGGTGAGAACTATAGATGAGGTTCAAACACCTGAAGAGACTTTAGCAAAAGGGTCAGGTGTCTGTATCGATATGTCAGTCCTCTTTATATCTCTAGCCAAAGAGGCAGGATATGAGAATACCCAACTCCTCCCTGTATTATTGATCAAGCAAAACTCTTTACATGTTCTTGTGGATGCTGGTGGATTTGGGGTATATGACCCCACGAATAATATGTGCTCACTCTATAATGTGATGCCTAAATATCGTGTAGTAAATTGGTGTGGTAAGTAATGGATAATAGAAATTATGACGGGATATTGTGGTATAAAAATTATGGTTATTGGAGTAATGGAAAGTATGGATCACAACATGTCTATGTCTATGAAAAGCTTACTGGATGTAAAGTATTCAAACATCAGGTAATACATCATCTAGATGGAGATCCAAGTAATAATACAGCAGAAAACCTTGTTTGTATGACTAGAAGTGATCATCAGTATTTACACCATTATGGTAAAAAGAAAAGGGAAGAAGCATTAAGATGTTCAAATGCCAGTGGCTATAAAGGAGTTTGTTTTAATGGAAAAAAATGGTATGCTACTATTAGAGATGGTTTGAAAAAAGAATATTTAGGTTGTTATATTACTCCAGAAGATGCTGCTAGAGCCTATGATGCAAAAGCAAGAGAACTATGGGGTGATGAAGCTTTTCTTAATTTTCCATAACTATATATATCATGGGCATAACAGAAGCATTATTAGTCTCAGAGTATAAAGCTATTCAAGAACGGAGAAAGGTAGAAAACTGGTTAGAGGAGCTTATCGCTAACCGTGATAAGCATATTTATACTGAGGAGAATAAAGGTGGCAAGCAAGGAATATCGCAAAAAATATTGGAAAGAACATAAAGAAGAACTAAAGGCTTATACACAAGCTAATAAAGAACGCATTAAAGAGTATATGAGACAATACCAGAGAGAACACCCTGAGTACGGCAAGGAGTGGAGGAAAGAAAATAAAGAGAAACTTAAAGCCTACCAACATGCTTATTACCTAGAACACAAGGAAGAGATATCCGCCAAGAGTAAACAAGAGTATGAGGCCAAGAAAAATGAAAGATAAAGATATTGTTGAAATAATGCTTGCTCTTGGTCTCAAATGTAGAGAGCTCCAAGAAGAACTCACTAATTATAGAGAGATACTTAAGAACCAGGATGAAGATATAGAATATTTGTTCAAACTTATTTCTAGTAAAAGAGATATAAAAGTAAGATAATTTTCATTATTCGTCATTATTATCGCAAGATATATTGAGCATATATAATAGTAACACCTTATTTAGTGTATAAATAAATAACCAGGGAAACATCAAGTACTACATTATTAGACACTCGAAAGGGTGTCTTTTTTATTGGACTCAGAGTCCAATAGATTAGTTTCTCAAGGTTCATCGGATGAACTTAGAAGTCTATTATTCACCGGGTGAATATAAGGGGTGTACGTGGAGTGGGTACCCTTTAAGGTAGTTAAAACTTTTACCGCCCTTTAAAGCTAACTTTACTATTAGTAATCTAAGCTATTAAATAAGAACTATATCATATAGTAATAGCTCTTAAATAAGCATATTTATAGTAAATAGCATAAAGGAGAAATAGTATGAAAAAAGAAATTAGTGTTTATGAAAACCAGGATTTTAGTATTTCTGCAGTTTTAGATGAAAAACAAGCTCCATGGTTTATCGTATCTGATGTATGTCAGATTCTGGATTTGAATAATATATCTAGAGCTTTGGATGGACTAGAAGAGGATTGGAAATGCAGGTTTACTATTAGTAACCCCGCATATACACCACATAATAAACAGAATAAAAAAACTACACCATGGTTTGTATCAGAACCAGGCTTATATGCACTCATTTTTAAGTCTAGAAAAGAAGAAGCTAAAAAGTTTAGAAGATGGGTATTTGAAGATGTATTACCAGAAATTAGAAAAACTGGATCATATAATACAACAAGGGGTCTAGTAAAGATAGACTATAAAAGACTTGCTTCAGATATATTTCAAACTTCAGGAACCGATGAAAGAGCTAAAAAAACTCTTGGTGTAGTAATAAATATGGTGAATAAAGCTATAACTGGTATGTCATCTTTTGAGTGTAAAGAAAAATATAATTTATCACCAAGAGACTGGATTATGAAAAATAATTCTTCAAAAATAGAAGAGTATGATAGGGTTCAAAAGTTTATAGTTGAAGAAATAGAAAGAGGAAGATATCCTGCACAAATAAAAGATACTCTTAAAACTATGGGGTATAAAATATGATATCTAAAAAGTTAAAACTGACAAAAAAAGAGAAAAAGTTATTAGATATTTAACTATTCGTCATTATTATCGCAAGATATATTGAGCATATATAATAGTACAATATGTTGGCGGACATATAATAAAACATTCTATCCAAGCTTACTTAACTTCCCCGCCAGGAGGTTAGGTAAGCTTTTTTTATTCAAAGGAGTTAGTATGAACGGAGAACAGTTAAGCAAGGTATTAGGTTTACTTTATGACATTGAGGATAACTACCTCAAGCATGTAGATCCTGAAATTGGAGAGAGAGTAATAGAAGCACAGGATATTTTAATATCAGCTTTAGAGGAGTGTGAATGATACTATTTACAAGTAACAAGAGTGGAGAACAATTTAATAACCATTACCCTAATAAGGTAGAGGTAGATAGTTTAGCCCATTTTAAAGAGACAGTAAAGTTTGACCATGTGATGTCAGAGTTCAAGGATAATAAAAGGGCAAATAATAACTTTATATCAACAGATTGGTTATTTGGAGATATTGATAATACACACTCTGATGACCCCAAGGATTGGGTGGGTATTAAAGAGTTTAATAAAATGTTCCTAGGTTATAGTTATTATTTAGCCACATCTAAAAGTCATCAGAAAGAGAAGGATGGTAAGACCGCTAGAGACAAGTATCACGTATATTTTCCTATAAAGCAATTACTAAAAGAACAGGAAGTTGCCATGTGGTTAAGGAAACTTACTACCAAGTACCCATTCTTTGATAAACAAGTTAAAGACGCAGCTCGCTTCTTTTTTGGAAACCCTAATAGTCAAGTTTACAAGAGTACTGGTGAAAAAAGTATCCTTACTGATCTTTATGGGTTCATACTAGAAGAAGAGAAAAAAGAACCTATACCTCTTAATTTTGACCAAGGTAGCAGAAACGATACTATGTTTAGATGGGCTTGTTCATTACATAGTAATGGTAATAGTGATGAAGAGATGGAAACTTTTCTAGATACCCTTAATAGAGCACAAAGTAAACCTTTATCAGATAGAGAAGTATCTACTATTATTAAGAGCACTCACAGGTTTGATAGAAAAGAACCAAGAAAGTTTGAAGAAATAAAAGAGATAGAACATACTATTTTTTCTGGACTTGTTAAAGTTTTAGTTGGTGGACAAGTTATGGTATACGATATAGAACAAAAACAATTTTTTAACAAAATAAATGGTGCTCAAAAATATTCTCACCTTAATACAACAGAGACAAAACAATTTGGAAAGAAAACTATCCAAGTAAAAGTAGAACCTTTTGTAGATTGGTTTGATACACAAGAGTGTCTAGAAGGTTTGGTGTTTGATCCTAAAAATAAAACATCTCCCAGATTTTTTAACTTATTTAGGGGGTTTCCAGTAGAACCAAAAACTACTGGTTCTTGGGATATTTACAGACATCATATTCAGAATAATATTTGTCAAGGTGATAAAGTATTATATGAGTTCCTATTAGATTGGATGGCTCATATTATACAAAAACCTGGTGATAAGATGGGAATAGCGGTTGCAATAAGAGGAAAATCTGGATCTGGTAAGGGAACCTTTTCTGAAGTATTTTCTAGATTATTTGGTGATATGTTTATGGAAATATCTTCTATTGATGATCTTGTTGGAGGATTTAACGCTCACCTTATGAATAAACTTTTAATATGTTCAGATGAAGCTATGTGGGGTGGAGATAAAAAAAGTGAATCTAGATTAAAAAATATGATAACATCAAGGAGAGAAGAGATAACTTTCAAAGGCAAGGATACTTTTGAAAGCAAGAACCATAAATCTTTTATATTTACAACTAACGAAGATTGGGTAGCTCCTGTATCTGCTGATGATAGACGCTACTTAATCTTAGATTGTGGTGATGCCTATCTTCAAGATCATATCTATTTTGGTAATCTATGGAAAGAAATTGATAACGGTGGATTACCAAGGCTTATGTATGATCTATTAAATAGAAATATATCATCAAGAGACTGGACAAAAATACCTATGACTTCTGCCAAAAAAGAACAAATAGAATTAGGATTAGATATAGTATCACAGTGGTTGTTAGATAGTCAAGAAGCTAATAGCTTAGCTGGACACCCATATTATATCTGTAATAACGAAACAATAAACACATCAGATTTATTTGATAGATTTGTAAGTTATAGTAAATATATTGGATATAATAAAATATACTTGTCACAGAAGGGATTAGCTAAAAAGTTCAATAGTATTACTGGATATAGTGTTAAAAAAAGTAACGGTAAGTGTCACTATATTACTGGTAATCTACAACAGGATTTCAAGGTAATATGACAAGAACTTAGAACTTGTTAGTACTTGTGAAAAAACATCATAAGTACTGTTTTAGATTGTCTAAGTCTATATAATATATATATATATTATATAATAGTACTTAGTACTTATAAATATATATATTATAGATATAGAGAAGAGAATATATTGGGAACAGTAAAATAGGTAAAAAGTAAGTGTTTTAAGTTCTTAAGTTCTTTAAGGAGTTTACTATGACAAGAGTTCAGATTCAAGGGTTGATAGATGTAACACAAGAGATGATACAAGAACAAGAAGATGATATGTATGGATATTGGAAGTACATGAATATGGAAATTAGTAAAGAGGATACTTGGAACTTTTGGAATACTTTTTATACTACTGCCAGGAATAATATGATAGAATTAGAAGTTCAATTAGAAAAGTTCCAAGTGTTATTAAAGGAGTAAGTATGAAAGAGATAGATGTTTTATATGATGAAGTATGTCTCAAGTTAAGTAGACAAATAAGTCTCTCAACTGGACATATCAAGAAAACAACCTATGAAACTCTAGGGTTAGGAACTCCAGATAAAAAATGTAACTACAAGAGACTTTCTACAAAACAAAAGAAAGAAATAATTAGATATTGGGTAGATTTAATTCATCTAATGAACAAGAAGGAGTAAGATAATAGTATGAATATAATAGAAAGAGCTAAATGGTTACTAACACATACTCCAAAACAATCTGAGACTAATGCTGTAATATCAGAGTGGTGGGAAAACCAAGATGGAGAACAAGATGGACCATTGAAAGTTGTCTATAAACACCATGAACCTGGTATGCAGATTTGTAACTTCAAGTGTGGTAAATTAGATGGTCAAGTAAAAGTTTGGTTTAGAAATGGTGAGCTGCATCAAGTTACTAATTTGAAAGATGACAAGTTAGATGGTGAGAGCCTAGAATGGGATAAGGATGGTAAATTGGTTCTCCACATACTATATAAAGATGGTATAGGTATAGAGGACTTATTAAAAAAATGACAACTGACTTTACTCATATTAAACCTAAAGGTGACCCGATAAAAATAAGCTATGAAGAATATGTTCAAGAGGTGTATCAAGCGATATTTCAACAGTATTTAGATACCCTATCAGAAGAGGATAAGGCTAAAGCTCTTTTATTATACCCTGAGGTATCTAATGAGTACAAGGAGTATTCTAATGGATTAAGATTCAGAAAAGAAGGGATATATTACTAATAAAAAAGATGGAGGGTCAATGAGTTATCAAGAAGACTTTGAGTATGGACAAAAAGAGATAGACAAGCAAGAAAGTTCAGGTTTATTAAGGGATATATTTGGTACTAATATTACCCAAATTGCACCACACACTAAACAACAGGTAGAGTTAGATATTGACTACCACTATACTAATTATGGTAAAATAGTTCTGGTAGAACAAAAGACAGTTAGGAATATACACGAGGCTATATTTCTAGAGGTAGTGAGTTGCTCAGCTACTAATTCACCAGGATGGGCTTGGAAGACTAAGGCTGACCAAATACTTTATTATATGAATGGTCAAAATGGAGCAGCAATAGCATATTTATTAGAAAGAAAAACATTAAAAAAGTGGATGAAAGAAAAAGAGGCAAACCTAATAAATGGAAAATGGAGGGATAATAGTGGAGAGTTCCCATATACTAGACACACAAATGAATATACAACAAATAAAAGTCAAGGTTACATCATCCCATGGTGTGATCTTGACTTTTGTACTTTAGCACGCTATGAAATACAAAATTACAAGATTGTAAAACAGGAGATAAAATGAAATTAGACGAAGTGTTTTCCAAGGAACAAGAACAAGACAAGTATGAAACCGTTATTGCTCAGATCCAAGGGATGGAAGGACCTGAGTGGTGGGTCAGAAACTTGACACAATTTAGAACTATAGAGGGGTTGGAGACTATAGAGTTTGCTGACCTTGATGCTGCTCACCTATATGATACTGTGTATAAAAACTTTATCAAAGAGAATATAGGGATGTTAGAGAGGTTTGTACCTAATAGGGAATATATCTCTTTTCAAGCTTTTACCAAGGTGATAGATGAAGCTAGACCACATATCGAAAACTGGAAACAGAAAGCTATTACATTATCAAAAGTATACAAGACATTTTATACCAAATACAAACCTTTTTTGTTACACTGGAGTCAAGTCATAATGCAAGATGAGTATACCCTAGTAAACAAGGTACAAACAGATTATGAGAAGTGGAAAAGGAAACAGAAAGGTCTGATGAAACTAAAGATCTGGTGGTTTGATAATAAGGCCAAGAGATGAGAGGTAAAGTAACTCCACCTGAACATACTACAACATTAAAAGAGTATTACAAAACGAAATGGTGGAGAGAGTTAAGAAAGTCTTATACAGATGATAAGGCTTGTTCGTGTGATATATGTGGAAAAAAGAGGTGGGAGAAATATATCAGAAAGGATATATACAAGAAACCTATGAGGATAGATATCCACCATAAAAACTATGATCACCTATATAAAGAAAAGGTAGAAGATATATTAAAATTATGTTCAAGTTGTCACTCATTTGCACATGACTTGGAGATGATGGCTAGAACAAGAGGTGGTATATACCTAGTTATGTATCAAGAGTTTATGGATAATACACCATGGGTTTTTGCCAAGAGGGATAGACCATGATAAATGAGACCAAGTACCGTACTCTACAAGACATCTACCTTATTTCTAGATCCCCTGATATATTGGCGGAGATGTATAGAGAAGCCAAGAATATTGCTCACTCTATTACGGTCTATAAGGCCAAGAACAAGGTGAACTATGAAGAGACATCACATAATAGTGCCATCAGGTTTATAGAGATGTACCTCAAAAACCCCCTTTGGTTCTCTACATCCCCTGCCAAGAGGATAGGGCACGATGTCTTGTATTGTTTGTATGACTATAAACAAAAGAAACTAGACCTGGAAACTCCCTATCCACCTAACCTTAGTGTACCACCAAGACCTATTAAAGAGGATACTAGGTGGGTGATAGAGGAGATAGAAGAAGATAGCCCTAGATGGAAGGAGATACTGTTTGATGTTTACAAAGCCAAAACTTTCAAAGAGGCTATGTTAAAATTAGATACCTACCTCCCTAGATCTTGGATCTACGCTCACGCTAAAAGGTTACAAATACTATACAGAAATACGAGGAGATAATACAGTGAAAACATGGTCAGCAGAAGAGATAGTAGATGAGTATAATAACAAGGAAACAAAGGTTCCAAAAGAGATCGCTGAAATATTTCAACAAGTATTAGAAAAAAATAGAGATCTTAGAATATCTACAATAGAGGGGTTATTAAATAATGAAAAGTTGTTTTGAGTGCAATAATTTTGGTCTTTGTGATACTAATAATTACACCTGCCCTGACTGGGTAGAGTATAACAAAAAGACAAGACCTACCTATAATATCAAAGAGTTTACCACTAACTGGTTAAGGTTACATAAAAGGTGGTACCGCAACCACAATAAACTTTATCAAATATCCAGAGAGAATTGGATCAGTGAAAGCAGATAGTTTAGTGACCGTAACCAGCAAGATCGGTAAACAAGAGAGAGAGTGGTTAAGGCGACACTGTGAGAGTACAGGTAATAATGTCTCTGAAATTATCAGAGAATTACTCCGGTATTATCAGTTATTAGAGGTAGAGGATGAACCTAGATAATAAGATAAAGGCTATGTTAAAAGAGTTAGAAGACGCAGAAAAGAGAGCTTACAAAGGTTACTTGAACAGGTTAGAAGGAGATGAGCTAGCTAAAGCTTTACTCCTAGGTAAAGAGAATGACCCTGTTTGGGATGCCTGGAATGATCAACAGGAGGATGGACTTTGATAGAGAATAAAGAAAATATAGCACAAGAGATGGTAAGATGGTTACCACACGATAAGACTTATTGTTACGCCCTTAATGTCTATGCTCTTAGTAAAGAGGTAATAACGCCTGAACAATCTATCCTGATAAAGCAAGAGTTAGATGCTTATTACGGAGAAGAGGTAAGAGAAACTAGCAAGAGCAAGATAATGATCAAGGTATTTGAGGATCTAGGTTTCTCCAAGACTAAATTGCTTTGGACAATAATAGACTATTTCCCCAAGCACGGAGACCTCACCACCTTTGAGGTCCCATTAAATACTAACAAACTACAAAGCTTGAGTGGTATATTACCCAAAGACTATTTCCCTTATCTACTAACTTTGCAAGAGAAAGGGTATATTACCAAGATAAAGGGTACCAAGTACAGGATAAACTTTGAGAAGATAAAAGAGGTAGGTGAATATGAGTATAAAGGAGATACTCTATAATACCAAGAGGCTTAACGGCCTCTTTTTTTATGTCAAGTATACCGAGCTCTCAAACATAACTATATATCTGTAATAACAATTAGTTAGCAATTAAGGAGTAATATGCCATATAAACCAGGACAATCTGGTAACCCAGCAGGAAGAAAACCAGGAAGTACCTCATATAAACATATGATACAAGAAGCGTTCTTGGATATAATGAACACTAAAGTAAAGAATGGTAAAACCATGTCTACCTATTATGATGTATTTTTACAGAAGCTGATGAAGGATGCTCTATCAAACTCGGATTACAGGGCCAGGCAATTCATGGCTGAAAGGTTACTAGAACCTGGTGTGTTAGACTCTATAGATGAGTATATCAATAAGGGTAAAAAGATGGATGAAGACTTTCTTAGATATAGAGTTCATTTATTAGCTCATGATATACAACAAGAATATATCCTAAGTAAAGATAAAAGAATATTCCAGATGGCAGGTCGTAGAGCTGGTAAGACTGATGGACATATTCTGAAATGTTTAGATTCTATGCAGTGCCGTGCTGGTTCTAAGACACTCTATATAGCAAGAACGGTTGGAGTAGGTATGGACCAAATGTTTAACCAGATGATAAGTTATTGTGAAAAACTAGGGATAGATGTGTTAAAAGACAATAGATCAGAAGGATACATACAGATAGAGAATGGTAGTGAGTTTTATATTAAAGGTAATGCTTCTACAGCTAGTAGAGAGAATATGAGAGGTGGACATTATGATATCATTATTATAGATGAAGCTCAAAGTCAGGATAGTTTATCTTATCTAATACAAGATATCTGTGAACCTATGTTATTGGATACTGGTGGAACATTAGTATTATCAGGAACTGGACCTAGAATAGGTGGTTCTTTTTGGGAAGAAATGTATACTAACTTGGATAAATACCCAGGTAAAAGGATGAACTGGAATCTAAGTCAGAATCCATTTATCAATAATTATGAAAAGGTATTAGATGAAGTTAAAAAGGAAAAAGGTTTAACTAATGAAAGTCCATTGTTTCAAAGAGAATACTTGGGAAGAATCTGCTATGATACGGATGCCATGGTTTATAGGTTAGGTGACAATAACTTTTATACAGATACCCAATTACAAGCTTGGATAAACTCACAACCTAGAGGTGATCTCCATTTTACTGGAGGGTTAGACTATGGGTTCAGAGATAGTGATGGGTTTGTTATCATACTCTACTCTACTTCATCACCAGAAAGGTGGATAGTCTTTGAACATAAAGGGAACAGAACAGGAGTTACAGAGTTAGCTGATAAGATAAAAGAAGGTATCAAGTATACTACCACCTCATCCTTATTCACCTCTATACCTGATAAACATTTTTATATCTACTCTGACTCAGGAGGAGCTGGAAAGAAGATCAGTTTTGAACTTAACCAACAATTTGGTCTATCTTGTCTAGATGCCTATAAAGCTAATAAAGATATGGCCATAGAATTACTACAAGAAGAAACAAGAAAAGGTATATTCAAAGTAAAGAAGGATAGTATATTTGCTGATGAAGCATTAAAGACTATTTGGGGGAGAAATGATAAAGATGAACTTACTAGAGAGATAGATGATGGTGCGTTCCACCCTGATCTTCTAGATGCTGTTCTCTACTCTATGCGATATATTTGGCAAAACTATACAAAACCTCAATAAAACATAACTATATATAAGGAGATACTAGATGGACTATAAAGCATTACTAGCGGCTTATAGAGTAATAAGAGAACAAGAGATAAAACAAAAGAGGTTAGACAAGATGTCAGCTTCTGACCCTAATTATTCCATTATTAAAGAGTTGATAAACTCTGCACAACACGGAGTGATAATTACGGTTACTTTCAAAGATGGTAGCAAGATGGATATAAAGAGACAGGATGAGTTTGATAAACTAAATAATAGGTATCAAGAAGCGTTTTAAGGAGACAATATGAAGATCAAGAGAAGTAAAGAATATGTACAATTAGATATGTCTCTTATGGAAGGTTTCCTATCTAGGAGAGATGTAAAGTATAGAAGAAACTTTAATAGATATTACAATAATGGAAACAGGATGGAGGATATACATAATACCTATGGTAATGTTATAGCCTACTATAATATCCAAGATGAACAATCTGGAAATATACCATCATTAAATGTATTAAGATCAGCGGTAGATACGGTAGTTAGCAAGATATCACAGACTAAAGTTAGACCATTTTACAACCCAGTATTAGGAACATTCAAGACAGTCAAGACTTGCAGAAATGCACAGATTTACTTTGATGAGTATTTTGATAAACAAGATGTGTACAAGAAGGCAGTCGCAGCAGTTACTGATGCTCTAGTGTTTGATATGGGAGTCTTGTGGGTTAGAGATGAAAATAAGTCAGTTGAGGTAGTTAAACCTTGGGAACTGTTTTATGATGCAGCAGAGATGACGCAAGGTAAACTTACTAGGATAGAATTAAGAAGGAGACAATATCCTTTAATAGCCTTGATAGATGATATTAAAGAAGGCTCACCTTTTGCCCAGAGTATCAATGATACACCTAATGCCTATGTAGACTATAGGATATATTGGGATCTATTAGGCAAGAAAGAGTACAAGTATATTGGAGATCAGTTATTAGCCGAGAGAACTATCGAATACTCTGTCCCTCCATTTGTGTGGTTATATTACAAGGAACCTATTAAGGGTTCTTTCTCTGACTCTTTGATAGATGTTAGTTATAGAATCCAAAAGATGATAGATGATCTATGTTACAAAATCTCTGCATCTGCTAACCTATCACCAGCTAACCTGGTATTCGTACCAAGAGGAAGTGACATTAAAACTTCAATGGTAGCTGCCGCTAAAATTGGTGATGTGTTTGAGTATAATATGCAAGCTAATGGTGGTAACCCTATCTCTGTAACTACACCATCCCCTATTGATGGTATGTGGATCCAATTACTAGAACTATTTGAGCAGAAACTGTACAACATGTCCGGTATCTCTCAACTCTCTGCTCAGTCCAAGAAACCTACTGGTCTTAATTCTGGAGTAGCTTTACAGACACTAGAAGATGTTGAAAGTGAAAGACACAATGTTATCTTACAAAATTATATTAGACTAATGAAAGATCTAGCAGAAAGGATGATAGACATATTCCCTAAAGATGAAGATGTTTTACCAAACAGAAGAGCTAGATCACCTATAACTTGGAAAGATATCAAACAAGAAAGAGAGATGTTTAATATCCAATATTCGGCTTCAAATAGTCTATCCAAAGATCCTGTAGTCAAGATGCAACAGATAGAAAAGTTGATAGCCATGAAGGTAATTGATCCGTCTATGGCTAGTACCTTATTAGAAATGCCAGATCTTGAACAAGCCTACTCTATCCAGACAGCAGCTTGGGATATAAATGAAAAGACTATAGAAAGGGTTATAGAGAATGGGCCTGATGGTCAGGATGATGAAGGAACACCAGTATTCTACTTTTATGAGGTACAGAATATACAACAACTCTTTAACCAATCTGTCAATACTCTCTTTAGGTTAGATGCAAATGATGAAAAGTTAGAGGTATTAGAGAACCTTACTTTATTCATAAACCAACTAAAAGGGATGATGGATGAGATAAATGAAGAGTTACAACCACCTCTTCCACCACCTACGCCAGCTAAACCACCAATGGTACAAGGACCAACAAATGAGTTACCCGTCTCTGTATAGAGCTCCGGAGAAACATAACTATATATAAGGAGAGCAATTATGAACGATATGGAACAAGATAAGGAACAATTAGAACCTCTAATAGCTATTATGGAGAGTATTCTTAACCAAGTTCAGATCCTAACAGAAAGGGTAGACAACAATGAAAAGCTACTTATGGATGATGTTATTGGTGGTATCACTAGAACATACCAGCATCAAGAGAAACAATATGGGTTAAATGACCTATCACAGAAATATGGTAGTAAATTAGATCCATACAAGGACTTTTATTCAGAGTTGACTGGTGGTAATGATGCAATAGCTGATCTATATGAAGATATCCAAGAGATGAAGAACAAGGTTGAAGAATGGGATGATACTAAAGAGGGTGAGTTTGTGAATAAGGCTCTTGAACAATTGGAAAACAAGCTACAAAGTCTTTCCAAGTTTGCCAAGAAACCTGAAGTTGTAGAGACCGAGATAGAGGTCAAAGTAGAACCAGAAAAAGAGGTATCAGAAGTAGATACACAGATGGAAAAGATAAAGAATATGAAGGCCAAGGCCGGAAATATCAAGTTTTAACAAAGGAGAATAATTATGGCTTTAGAACAGAACTTACAAGATGTATTAAAAGTATTTTATACTGACAAAGAAATGGAACAACTCTTATGGAGAGATAGTCCAGTATTGAAAGAGATCGTAAAAAACAGGGTAACAGGTAAGTCTTACAACTTTGCTGCTAACTATGGATCAGGTGGAGCTTGCTCTGGTGATGCTACAGTAGCCGCCTTGAATGCCGCTGCTGGTACAACTAAGAATGTACAGTTTGCCGTTACTTCAGGACAACTTTTCTCAATCTTTAATGTTGGAGCACAAGAAGTATTTGCCTCTGAAAATATCAGAGGAGCTATCGTACCTATCCCTGTAATAAAGATGTTTGATGGTACTGCTGCTTTCCGCAGACTTACTGCAACCTCTCTTTATGGTATGGGTTTTGGTGAAGTTGGACCTGCTCACGATGCTATTACCACACAGGTAGGAAGCAACACTGCAGATTTAGGAACATTCTCTACTGTAGTAAAGTTAGATATCGGTTCTACTTTCCAGGTAACAAATGGTAAATTACCATCATCTGCCCTTAGAACATCAGTAAATACCGTAACTGCCATCAATGGTAATGTTATCACATTTACTGCAACAGCAATAGAAACTTGGGCTGCAACTGACTGGATCTGTATCCAAGGTTGTAGAACAGGTAATACTCCTCTCCTTCCAATGGGCCTTGCCGGTTGGTTACCTTCTCTTGAAATGAGAACAGGTGGAGACTGGGCAACTTATATTGGTACCTCTTTCTACGGTGTAGATAGATCAGTATTCCCATCAAGATTAGCTGGTAACTTTGTTAAGAGAGCATCAGGTGAAAAGTTCTCTTCTGCCCTTAACAGAGCGGTAAAAGATGTTAGATCTGCTGGTGGAAAAGCTAATTGGATGATAGTAAACCCTGATGACTATCAGATAATTATGGATGAAGTAAATGCCAAGACAACTTACTGGCAGGATACTAACTCTCCAAGCAAGGGTAAAAAGAATGAAGTGGCTATGGGCCTTAATGACATGAAGTTCATGTTCTCTACATCTTATGCCGATAAAGTTTGGGAAGATCCTTATTGCCCAAGATTTACCGCCTACCTTATTGATGAAGAGTCTATTGAATATGTCATGTTGACAAACTCTGAAACTCCAACTAATACCGGTATCGTTGGTAATGCTCCTGGTGCTCAGCCAGTAAATGGTGTATCTACCCCTGATATGAAGGGTAATACTTATGGTTTCATAATTGATGACTATGTTACTATCCAACCTGCTTCCTTAGCATCAGGTGGACCAGTATTGCAATGTATCCTCCAATTCTATGGAACCTTGGCTCTTAGAGGTCCAGGACATAACTGTGTAATAGCGTTCGTATCTGATACTATTGCATATTAAGTGAGCATATATAACTGTATGAGAAATTGAACCTCAGCCGTTGGCTAGGTAAAATTGAAGAGACCTGAAAGGGTCTCTTTTTTTACGTCTACGGGTATACTCTCTATTAAAGCATAACTATATATCAAGGAGAAACCTTATGAAAGCAACAGCCTTAATAGAGAGAGCAAGATCTCTCTCTGATACACCAAATAGTGAGTTCATCTCACACCAAGATGAAGAACAAAGTCTCAATGAGTCATGGAAAGATATATACTCACAAATTATCAAGAGTTCTGAAGACTATTTTATCCAAGAAGCCATAGTAGATACTACCAATAATAAACAATTAGGTCCTAATGAGTGGGAAATTACTATCCCTGTTGATGTCTATAGACTCAGATTTGTAGATTACAAGACAAATGGTAGATGGGAAAGTATGAGAAAGTTTAATACTAATAATAGAAACAGAGTATACGGATCTCCTCAATATAGGTGGAGAGGTAACAAGCTTTGGGTAATAGCTTCATTCTTACCAGGAGAGATAAGGTTAGATTATTATCCACCTCCTCAAGTTATCACTGTACCAGAGTTTTCTTTTAATTACCTAATGGACACACCAGTTTATACCAAGAGTACAGAGATATCCTCACCTCAATATTTCTCTATCCCTAACCCTAACTTGAGTGATAATACTGACTATCTATTATACGTGTTAGATGGGACTAGGATAATGTTAGAGAGTACTACCCTTAATACTACTTCTACTTTATATACATCAACAGGTATATCTAATGTTGTTTACAATACCGGTTTTATCTATTGGTTAGAGGAAGGTGATATTTGTAGATCTACCACTACCCTAACAGGAACCCTTATTAAAGATGTTCTAGTAACACCTGATATCCTTAGCTTTAATATATCCTCTGGTAAATTGTATTACACTACAGGTTTGGATACCTATGAGTCTCTGTTAGATGGAACCTTGCCTACTTTATACCTAGATGATGAAGCAGAATATATCACACATATTGGGCCTGATACCTATCACCTTACCAATGGTTCTATATTCAGAAATGGTGTAGATCAAAATATAGATGCTCAGTCTCTAACTACAGATGGTACCTCTCTTTATTATCTAGACACTATTGGTGATCTTTACAAGGGTGAAGAGGTCTTTACTACTTCATTGGTATTCGCAGGGCAGATACAAGATAGTTATATATCTACTATAGATGTGAACTATAATATCAAGGCTATCTCTACCATAGATGATACTGACTTGATATACCCTATCAATGAAGCTAATGAGATGATGGCTTATCAGTGTGCTATAGACTTTAAGAGAAAACAAGCAGGTGATGTTACAGAATTATCTATACGTCTAGGTCAGATACAAGATAGGTTTATCTCAACCTTAATTAGAGATGATAATGAACCTGAGAGAAGAGGCCTAGAGCAACAATTAAATTATTACTACTAAGGAGAGACTATGTCAGAAATAAATATAAAACAAAGTATCAATACTGATACCGTTAGTGAGGACATTAAAACATTTGATGATGCCAATGCTCCTTTACTAGAGAATACAGGGATAGAAAGAGATGGTGGAGTCACTAATATCTATCTTAATACCACTGACTATTCAGGCTTAGGGGTTAGAGAGATAACTCCTGATGGTAAGGTTATAGAGGTTAAAGCCTCTTCTGTGACAGACTATGATCAAGTCTTGGTAGATGGAACCCAAGTAGGTTATGTATCAGAATATGGATTAAAGGAATGGAGTATATTTACAGGGGTGAACGATGTTTTATTGTGTCCTGATGAGACTGTAGTAACTTGCCAACTCTCTGATACTACTATCACTCTCCAACACTGGTCTTTAGATAAGGTATTATTAGAGAGTAGATCTATCAATTTTATCAACCTTGGTGAAGTGATGAAACTCTTTACCTCTTTATCTATAGTAAGATGGGATGGCCTAGACTACTCTTCTTCATTTGAGTTTAACCTTAGGTTTGGTGATCAAGTCTTAATACTCCAAGAGTCTAACCCTACCATAAGTATAGGGTTTGCCTTTCAATCTACTTCAGTTGTAGGTACAGATGCTGTTACCTCTATAGTATTATATAAAGGAAATCTAGTAATAGGTTCTTCTTTAGGAGCTCTAGGATCTTGGGATGGATCAGCGTGGAAAAACTTTGATGGGTCAGGTGCAGGTTTAGGTCCTTATTCTAATATATCTCTTGTTGGGGTAGGTGCCTCTATTACTGCCATGTTCGTTTATACTTATGCAGGCGTAGAGTATTTGATAGTAGGTGGATCAACAGGAAATATATCCACATTCGATGGTAATACATGGACAAGATATAATTCTGCTACAGGTTTCTGTGCAGGTACCACTATCACTCCTCCCCTTGGTGCAGTCTCTATCAACGCCTTCCTCCAAGTGGATAGTAACTTAATAGTGGCCGGTAATTCAGGTCGCATAGGAAGTATAAATAAACCTACACAAGGTGCTTGGTACGCTTACAATGGAACCAATGGTATTAGAGATAATGGTACCGTAATAGGAACAGATAATATTTATTCTCTCGCCCACTATCACGCTCCTACAGATGAGAACCAGTTTGGTACAGTCCTAGTCACTGGGGCAGGTGGAAAGATAGGAACGTTGAGGTTTAATTTTGACTATTATTCTATTACTACTTCACCTGCTGATATAGTAGGTATAGCTCAATATGGGTTCCAAGATGTAGAGTTCAAAGGGATGAAGTACGCAACCTGTAATGCTCCTCCTGGTGCAGTATGGCAGGCTCCTAAAGATACAGGAGTTTGGACAATGGTTACCGTACCTGGTATGAGTACACCTGCTAATAAATTATTACTACAAACTGCTGATCTCCTAGTTTTATATAATGGTCTCAACCTTATATTTACCGTAGATGGTATCAACTGGACTTATAGATTATTACCAAAAGCTTTTAATACCAATACTAATATAGCATTTGAAGGTGGTAGATGGGTAGCATCAGGTGGTGGAACCAACCCTACCACAGCTTTATGGTCATATAATGGATATGACTGGTCTTGGGCTAACCCATTTCCTGGTATTGGTGTTACTTATAGTGCTACTTATGTTGGGTATGTAAACGGATATTGGAACTTTTATTATTATACTAACTATGTATCAAGGACAAATGACTTTGTCAATTTTACTGTACAACAAATAGGTATCAATGGACTCCAAAGATATAATGATGCTCCTATTACTTGGTGGAGAGGAGGAACAGGTAAGATAGCTATTACAACAGATAGTATCAATTGGACCATTACTACTCTACCAGGAGTTACAGGTAATGTTACTCTCTTGGCTTACAATGAGGGTGTCTACCTATTCTCTTCTGATGTAACCCCTGCTAACTGTGTATGGACAACAGATATGGTCAATTTTACCGCTACTACTATACCTACATTCTCTTCATCACTAGCTACCATACTAGGAAGTATATCTTACAGTTCTTCAGCGACTGCAATAAGATCACCTTTTAATTTGGAGATAGATGGGATGATGATAGCTTATGACTGGGCAACTCCAGAACAAGCTGGTAGGTATGCTAGATCTACAGATCACGGTAAAACTTGGACTGCATTCTCTATAGCAGGGACAACAGGTTACCCAGTTTGGTTAGGTCATCATTTTGGTAGGTGGATATTTGCACAAGCCTATAATAATATAAACAGGATATACTCTTCTACAGATGGATATAATTGGTCTTATGGTACAGTACCAGGGTGGGTAGCAGGAACTAATGATGGTGTAGGTTTAATGGGTTTCTACCAAAATACTCTAGTAATAGGAACTTACAATTCAGGGCGTGTTCCTGCCTACTCTTATGATGGTGTTACTTGGAATATAGGTACAGTGAATGGTACTGTATATGCTCCAGCAAAAGAAGGTGCCTCTTGGCCTTACAGCTCTCACTATTATATTAAAGATACTTGGGTTTACTCTAATGGTAATAACTCTGTTATTATGTCTTCAGATGGTATCCATTGGAATGTGTACGCTTATCCATCCTCTACTACTGGAGCTTTGAGAATATTTGCTGCAGGTGATAACTGGGTGAGTATAGGTGTAAACCAAAGTACTCCAGAATTAAGATACCAATTCATCACAATGAAGTTTATGGGAGTGGAGAAATACGCTTACACACAAGGTGTTACAAGAAACCTCCCTTGTGATAATGCAACAGTCCTAGGCTCAAACGCAATTAGGTGTTCTGTATCTCTTGATGATGGAAGGATAGTAGTAGCCGGAGATGGGGGAAGGACCGGTTTTTTTACTGGTGCGGCATGGGTGCCTTACTCCTCTGCCACCGGATTCTCTCAAAATGGTGCTTTTCTAGGTAGTGAAAATATCTATCACCTTGATACTATTGATGGTAACTTGGTATTCTCAGGAGGTGGAGGAAGGATAGGGTCTGGTAATATATTATCTGGTGAGATATACCCTTTTGATATGCCTGGTCATATTACTAATTACGGTAATATAGTAGGTTCAGGAGACATTAAAGCTTTTATCGAATATAATAACCAGGTTCTAGTTGGTGGATCAACTGGTGCTATAAACAGTATGTCTTTTACAGGATCCTTTACACCATTTCTTGGTGTCTCTGGTGGGGGTGTACTTAATTCCATGATGGGTGGGTTCTCTACATTTGGGTATCTCTATACTTACAAGTATGAGAATGGTCTTTATCTGATAAACCTTGTTGGAAACCTTAATAATATCTCTTATATCTTTGACAAGACAGCTTATTCTGTTACCATATTTACAGGTTCTTACGCTTTACCTCAATTACTGAACGGTAAAACTAGACATATTATAACTGCTAAAAACTCTGCGGCTAGACCTTTATTTACAGCAACCAAGATACAGGCTACTGGATTGATAGGATATACAGACTTTATCAATTTCTCATCTACTGTGGTATACCCAGACGCTCCTTATGTTGTATCCTCTATCTTGAACAGTAATGCAACATGGGGTTATGAAGATATTACTCTTAAACTTACTGCCTCTGCAACTGATGTTTATACTTACACACCACAATTTAAGAGAGATACTACTTCCCTCTTCCAAGTAACACAAAGTAATACTAATACCTTGATAAATGCCTATGGTAAATTGACTAACAATTACAACCAGACACCAACTAGGCCATTTGAAATAAGAGTAGGGCTTATCAATGAAGTGCCTAGCTTCTTTTCTGTGGCTATCCTAGATACAAACCCATCTGATACCCTTGGTGTGTTAGCTACTAATATCGGTTCCATCAACCCACTCTATCAACCTCAGATATTGAATGATGAATTAGTATTGTATCAAAATGAGAAAAAGGAGTTTGCCTTATTCAAAGTAATAAAAGCTCCACCAAACAGGGTAAATAAGGTTACTGATACCCTTTACAAGATCAATACCATATCACCCCTTAACTTGATAGATACTAATGCTGTATCTCTCTCACCATTTGCTTCATCTGTAGACTATAATAACAGAATGTTATTCTCTTCTTTGATAGCACCAGGAACAGCTAGTAAAGTTGTATCAATAATGAACAACTCTTACTCTAACTCTATAGATACTGGTGATAAATTGGTGACTATTAAACCTCTTTCATCAACAAATATAGAAATATTAGGTTATAGAATACCTCTCGTCTCTACCCCAATAGGTTCTTATGCTATTGATACCTATATTGATGATGTTTATGGGTTCTCTACGCTAAATAATGGGCAAGAATTGGTAGATAGTGATAAAACTGACATCCTTTACTTGGAATCTACTTATCTATCACCAAAAATAGGGGTAACTTACGATAATGGTGTCATTTTGACAGACAATTTGACGATATTCTTAAAACCAGACTCTGATCTTTACCCTATTGGTAATGATATAGCAGGAAGCTTTAGTAATTTCGATCTTTATGGACAAAAATACCTCTTTGATGGTCTTAATATCTATACTGTAGAGTTAGATAGGGTAACAGGGGTATTTAATAACAAAACTAAGGTAGCTTCTGCTAATGGGCTGAGATATATCGCATCTACCCCTACAATAATTTACTTTCTCTCTAGTTTTGATAACTCTCTCTATACATTTACAGGTGGTAGAGCCCTAGAAAAGTTTCAACGCCTTAATAGAAAACCTGATATCTTGTCAGGTACCTATTCTCCTAGAGATAATACTCTAGTATTAGATACACCTACTTCCATAATATGGGTGAGAGATAATATCGTTACAGAGAATATTAAACTACCTGATCAAACTGATCTCAAGTTCTATGATACAACTAGTGGTATAGTGATAAGCAATAACACCTCTCAATGGTCTTATACCTATGATACAGGAGACGCAGTTGTACCTCTCTCTTTACAGACACCTTACTTTGGGTTTAACCTCAACCAAAAGAGTATACTCAGTAATTGGGTCATAACTATATATTCAGAAGCTAAACAAGCTGTAACCGTAATAGGAACATCTTACGTAGTGGATACCGATGATACTAGAGAGCAAACTAGAAAGTGGGTGATAAACCCTGGAGATTGGGATGAGGGTGGATATACTAGAGTTAGGATACAACCTGAGTATCAAAGATCTTTAGGTACATCTCTTAAAATAGAGTGTCAAGAAAAGATACTGATAGTAAGTATACTCCCTGAGTTTAAAGAAGCAGAAGTTTCAGTAATATCAAAAGCAAGATCAAGATAAGGAGATATAATATGGGGTTCTTTAAAAGCCTGGGAAAAGGTTTAAATAATTTTGGCAAGGGTGTTGGTGAAACACTCTTTGGAACAGAAAGTAAAAAAGAAGCAAACAAGCAAAGCAGAGAAGCAGGAAAGAAAACTGAAGCAGTTGGGACAGCAGCTCAAAAGCTTGCTAGTGGATATAATAAACAGGCAGGAGTATATGATACTCAAACTGAGGGTAATCTAGGTACCAGTGCTGCTGACTATATGAGTAAGCAAAACGCTGCAGCCGAAGTAGGAGCTCAAGCTCAAGGGATGACTGCAGCTTTACAGGGATCAAGAGCGGCACTAAAAGCGGCTAGAACTGCAGGGTTGAATAAGGGACAAGCTGCCTTGACAGCAGGGCAAAATGCTGGAGATATTTATACTGATGCCTATGGAACAGGTATGGAGAGTGGAAGACAAAACTACGCTCAAGGTACCCAAATGCAATCTGCTCAAGGTGCAGAGTTAGCCTCTAGAGGTCAGAATGCGATGAACACACAATTAGGAGCAGCGACTGGTCAAGCTAATATAGCAGGACAGAATATGCAAAGCGCTGATAATAAGTCAGCCAGAACCTGGGGTACAATTGGTACCTTGGCAGGAGCGGGTGCTACTCTTGCTATGTCAGATGAAAGAGCAAAAGATGATATCTCTGTTATTAGATCCTCTTTAGATAATTACAAAGCAGGTTTAGGTAATAAGATGGATGTGATGGATATAGCAGAGAAGGTTGATCCTGTATCTTTTGAGTATAAAGATGGTATAGTAGAAAGTGGTAAAGCTCCGCCTGGTGAACAGATGGGGGTTATTGCACAAGACTTGGAAAAGACACCTCTTGCTTCTGCTGTAAAAACAGGTGAAGATGGATTAAAGAGGATAGATACTTCAGAATTATCTCCTGCCGTATTAAACCTTGTTATCCAATTAGCACAAAAAGTTAAACAATTAGAGGAGAAAACTATATGACAAGGTTAGAAGAGTTACAACAAAAGAGTTCAGCAGGTAAGATAACTCCAAAAGAGTTTATGGAACTTAAAAACCTAGGTGCAGAACCTGCTTCTCCCCTCCCAACAGCCTCAGGTAGTAAAGCCTTGGGTATTGATCAAACTATTAAAACAGAAGATCAGATAAAAAAGAATATGCAAGATACTGCACAAAGTACCATTACCAAGATAAACCCCAAGAAACCTATCAAGGGCCTTGATACTAGTACTAATACTAGAGACCCAGTAGTTCCTGGTAAGGTAGAACAAAGTGTGATAGATAAAGATAAGGTAGATGAATTGACAGCTCAAAAGTTAGAACACATCGCTGCTGGAGACTTTCCTGGTGAGAAGGCAGTATTACCAGAACCAACACCAACACCAACTCCAGAACCTGCTCCTGTAGTAGATACTACCCCAGCTCCTGTTTCTGCTCCACCAGTTTCTGCTCCACCAGAAGTTCAAGAACCTATTGTCTCTGATACTATGGAGGCTCCTGCTATACAGACTCCTGCAGTTGGTGAAATGCCTGATGCACAGATTGCTTCTGAAGTCCTAGCACCAGAAGATAAAAAGAGTGGGTTTGGTAATATGTTAAAAGAGTTAGCAGGTAAATATGGTGTCCCTATGTTAGAGATACTCCAAGCAGTTGGGTACCAAAGAGGTGGGATAAATAAACCTACACTCCTAGAGAAGAGATATGAACAGGCTATAGCAGATAAAGAAAGAGCCTTTATGACTCAGTTAGAAAAAGATAAATTGGCAGCAGAAGATGTAGCCGCAAATAAAAGGTTAAAATTACAACAAGAGTTTGAAGCACAGGAAAATGCTATTACAAGATTAGCAGAAAAACAAGCAAGAGGTGAAGAGCTTTCATCTAGAGAAAAGATAGCTCTAATGTCAGCAGAAGCAGTAAAGGCAGCAAGAGCAGCAACAGCAGCAGATAAAGCAGAGAATGCTCCTCCTGTTATTACACCATCTCTATTACCAGAATAAGGAGACCATTATGGCAGACAAAACTTTTTGGGATAATTTACCCGCCCCTACAGTAAAGTACGACCCTAGGGGTAAGATGACCCAAGAACAGATAGATGAAAATAATAAAATATTAGGTCAAGAAAACAAGTACCTCAAGTATGATGATGGCAAGTTCAGTGGAGAAGATATTGGGGTTGCTTCTTATGATGCTCTTAATAGTATGTTATTAGGGGTTCCTGATGTTCTAGTAAAGTCTTCATCCTCTGATACCTACAAGAAATTACAAGCGATGAGAGAAAGAAACAAATTAGCCTCTGGTATAGGTATGGTAGGAGGGTTAGTAGCTGATGCTCCTCTCGCTGCTACTAAATTACTCAGTAAAGGGGCTTTGAAATTAGGAAGTAAAGGGGCCAAGATAGCTTCGGCTGCTGATAAGGCATCTGACTTTTTAGGAGCAACAGGTGTATATAAAGATGTTAAAGGTTTGAAGGGTGTGGCTCAAGGAGCAGGGAGAGGCGCAGTACAAAGTGGAGCACAAGTGGCACCAAGATTATTATCAGGTGAAACCGATCTTAAAGACGCAGGCCTCGCTGTTGCTTTAGGTTCTGGTATAGGAGGGGTTGCTTCTGTTTTACCTAGCATATCCAGAAGTGCTGGTTTAATAAATAAGGGTGAAGACTTTACTAAACCTTTAACAGATAGCCTAGTTGATGCTGAATTAGCAGCAAGAGGTTTTGCTACAAAAGATATCAAGAGGGCGATGAATGAAACAGCTAGAAACTTTGGTCTTAATAAAACTGGTCATGCTATCAACAATGCTGATGATGTTAAAAAGTCTCTATTAAAAGTATTAAAAGAAAATGATATTCTTAACGCTGATGAAGGTCAAGCATTTATCCAAGGTACAGGTAAGAAGTTTGAAGCCTTGGATGATGTATTTGAAAAGTCAGGAACTACTATAGGATCTTTAAGACAAGAGATAATGGACGATCCTGTTGTAAAAAATTATGTACAAGATTATGGACAAAGTACGGTAGATGCCTTTATTAAAAAGTTAGATTCTAAAGACACCCTTATGGATATTAAACAAGCTCTTACAGGTGAAATAAAGTTTGCTAACAAGAGTACAGATAGAGCCGCATCAGAGTTTGGAGATGTTGCTCACTCTATAAAGAATGTACTAGAAGATAGGATATTAGCTATTGACCCGATGTACAGACTATATAAAGAAGATTGGAAAAATATACAACCATTGAGACAATTCGTTGCCAATGAAAAGATGGGTATAAGTAGGTCATCAGCTGGTTCTGATACAGCCAGTAAACAAGCCATGATAAATGCTCTTAATAAAACAGGTAGTGGTAGTAATATTATCGGAAATGTGGTAGGTACAGTAGGTGGTGGAGTGGCTTTACAAGGTTTTGATCCTGAAGATTCTTCAACTTGGACTCCATCAGCATTAAAACTTATAGGAGGTATAGTCGCAGGCGCTGCCCTTAATAAAGGTGTAAATGCTGGCGTAAATTATGGTAAAGGTGCTGCTGCCTCTGCTATCAATAAAGCTGGTATTATGGATGCTTTATCAAAAATAGGTTTTGTAGCGAATAAAGCTGATATCCCTGCATTATTAGAACGCATCACTGCCGTAATGAGGACAGAAGAAACACCTCAGGAAACAAGAGAGGAGTTAGGTGAAATACAACCTGATGAAAAGGTAATACAAGCTCAAGAGAAATATACAGAGGAAACCGGTTTTAAACCTCAAGAGGCTGAAGCAGCAGTAGAGAAAGAAGCCAAGTATGGACCTGTTTATATGGATAAACTTACTTCTAAGATGAGAACATATTGGGAAAAGAACTTTGCAAAGACGATGACATTTGAAGATTATGTAGCCGCTGTTGGAGCTAAGACAGATGGTTTCTCTCCACAAAAAGCAGCCGTATTCCTTTACTCTGATAAAAAAGAGAGAGCCAAGTTTCTTAGAGATCTTGGTGTCTCTGCTCAATTACAAGATATCAATCTAGATGAGATATACTCCAAAAACCAATTTGGTATAAGCAAGGAAGATAAAGCTCTCAAGGCCAAGAAACAATTAGATCTTGTGAATATGATAGCCTCTCTTGTTACCAATGAAGGTGATGTTCCTACCAAGGTTGCCATAGATACTATTAAGGCGGATATTGCTGCCATCACTGCCTTACCAGCTAATGCTAAAGAGAAGAGAGATATACTCATAGAGTTATTATCAAATAAATATTCCCTAGGATACCAAGACCTGGTTTCTATGGGGTTGGTATAAGGAGAAGATATGGGTATCATAGATAAATTACTAGAATTAGAACAACCTAAAAAAGACCCTACAGCTAATGAGGTGATGACTAAACCAGAGATAAAGGAGAGTAAACACGCTATCCGTACTATGGGGAATGTTAGAGTTGCAGCAGAAGCACAAAGGATATTCAACCCAGGCCTCCCACCAACTAAACCTAAAGGACCAACTGCTGCCCAACAAGATAGTGGTGTGGTAGCAGCAATGGGAACAGAAGGAAACTGGGGGAGCAATGTTTGATAGTACCCTATTAGTCCAAACTAATACAAAAGAAGAGATACAAAAAGCTGATCTAGATCTTTTAAGAAAGATAAATGAACTGGTTAGTATTATACAAGAATTAAACGATAGGGTTACACTATTGGAGGAGGCACCTTGAACGATATGTATGTCAGGGATACTGCTGGTAATTTTGTACTCGACAGAAGGAGAGACTCAATGGAAATACAACAGAGCGTGTTCAAACTTATTGCATCAGTTGAGTCACTGAAAGAAAATGTAGAAATATCTCTGGAAAGTGTGAAAGATAAAATAAGTAATTTGGATACCAAGATAGGAGACAAGTTACAAATTGTACAAAATACCTTGATACAAAATGAAGAGGAGCATCTTGAACTTATAGAAAAGGTAAATAAACACGAGAATAATATCAGAGAATATGATAGGTATCTAGAAGATATAAACCTTATGAAGACAACACTAGTTGCATATAAGGAAGAACTATTAAATATTAAAAAAGAGTTATACAAGTTAAAAGATGATCAAGATAAAGCTTCTTTAAGAGGTAAGGCAGCAATTATAGATGGGTTTATGAAGATATTCAGGGTGGTAGTATATACCTCTCTAGCATCAGGTATAGTAGCCTTTATATTATTTCTGTTAAAAGAGTGGTTTCTTAAGGGGGTAATGACATGATATTGCATCAAAACTCTCCTGGTATGAGAGATGAAATCTCCAGGATAGGTTGTTTTTTCAAAAGCTGTTTAGCTATTGCTGAAATGGATGTAGGTAAATATTTTTCTCTTGAAGACCACAGTAGGATTTGGGATATTTGTAAGCAATTTGGGTATATAAATAAAGAAGATAATATCAAGATGTCCGCTAATATTATCTCTCTAGCCTATAGAAAGTTAGGTGTAGAGAAACAGGTGATAGAAGTAGGAACCTCTGCAAGTGGATTCTACCCTTGGGTTATGACTAATAAAAAGTTTCAAGATGTTAAAGCTAGGATCCAAAAGATAGAACAAAATGGACCTAGTAAAACACATTTCAGGTTAGTAGATAAAGAAGGTAAATTACTTTGGGATCCACACCAACCTGAGATACACTGTATTAAACCATTTTATACCATTTGGTATTATATAGGAGGTTAAGTATGTTCAAGAGGTTCAAAGATCTGGCTATTAAGCTAATATCCATGAAGGGGTTATTTTTTATTACCTCTTGTATCCTAGTCTATAATAAAAGTTTAGAGAGTCAATACTTTTTTTATATAGGCGTATTCGTAATATCTTCAAGGTTGATAGAAAAAATATTGGTAAAATGAGTAATGAGGAAAGGTTAAGAGAGGCCATTAGGATATTACACCCTGATGTACCTGAGAAAGAGAGAGAAGAGATGCTAAAGCATATTTTAAGTCAGAAAAAGGAGATACAAAATGTCAAACAAGTTTAAAACGGCTGCATATTCAGACCCTATATTATTTTCAGGAGCTATCCTAGATGCAGAAGCATTGGTAGCACTGTACCCAGAAATTATCAGTATCCAGGATCAAACCGATATCAGGTCAGTTATCTTGGCGGTAAAAACACCCGCTGGTATTTATCTTAATGCCTATGCTGATCAATATATCGTGTTCTTATCAACTTCAGATCTACCAGGTTTTGAGTACGATGATATCCAAGTTTGGAATGAAACACAATACGCCAAATACTTTTCAGAGTCAGGAGGAGGTGGCAGTGGCGACCCTGCTACCGCTGATACCCTAGGTTCTGTAATGATCAAAGATGGAGTTTATACTCCTGCTACACAGGGTTCTTCAGAGATACTATTTACCACAGTCCCTGCATTGACAGATACCCTTGCAGATTTAGGTCTAGATGATATTACAAGTTACTCATTTGTGATGCACATTGATGAACAACCTCCAGCAGCTCCTAGCTTTACCTTACCAGAAAATGGACTTACTGCTGCTACTTCTACTTTAGGAGATCTTATTGGCTTATTTAATGAGTCACCTATTACCTTTACTATCGGTCTTACTGGTATAGAGATAGTATCAGAAATGGTAGGACCAGGTTCTAATGCTTATTTCTCTACACCAATTGGTACAGGTCTTTGGGAAAGTATGACAGGTTTTGATGAGTACTCTATCCCTGTTCCTGGTAGAGCTGCCAATTCTACAGCACCAGGTATCCTAGTTGATGTTGCTGGTAATATATCTCTTGAGGTTGCAACAGAAACAACCCTTGGTGGATTAAAAATTGGTGATGCTTTATATCTTAATACAGATAATAAACTTTCTGCTGATACCTTTATTTACTCTGTAATGAATGTAGACCTCCAAGAAGGTGAAGCAATACTGTCACTAACAAAAAATAAGAGAGGTAATCTAGACAATATCCAATGGGCAACTGGTAGGATAGCACAATATAAAATAGTTTATGATGTTCAAACCTATGTTGTTCCTGAAACTCTTGTAGCTCTTTTAGAAGATGGTGTTCAAGAAATAACACTAAGTGTTACCCCTATTACTGCTACAGGTTTATATGAGACTAGTGGTATTATGTCAGTGGAAATAATGGGTGAAGATGACTTAAAGCTTGATATGACCGTTACACAGACATCTTCAGTTGTAGATACCGTATCTATGACAGGTTATATATCTACTGCAGTGCCTTTTATACTTACAGGTTTAGCTTGTGATAGATCAGCTCCAGATGGTGGAAATGAAATAAGGATCAAGAGTGTAACATTAAATTGGTTATCTTAAAAGGTAGGTAATAATGTCAGACAAGTTCAAGACGGCAGCCTATGTAACTACCAGGTTCTTTGATGGAACCTTGGTAGATGCTCAGGCTATAGTAAGCGAGTTTCCTACTATAATATCTATCCAAAGTGATACTGACCCTAACCATGTTATCTTGGCTATTAAGACACCTAAAAGGAACTATGTAAACGCTTATACTAGTGAGTACATAGTATTCCTTTCTAGGTCTTTTCAACCTTACTTTGAGTATGAAGATATTCAAGTATGGAACCAAACGCAATATGCTAAGTATTTCAGTGAGTCGGGTGGAGGTGGATATGTACTACCTGTTGCGACCGATACTATCCTCGGTGGTGTAAAAATAGGTGATGGTATAGATATCTCTGGTGGAAAAATAAGTGTAGATATCCCTTTACCATATACCTTACCTAAGGCAACTGCAACAGTACTTGGTGGTGTTACTATTGGAAGTAATATTGATGTTCTAGATGGTAAGATAAGTGTAACTTTTCCTGATCCTCCAGCTCCTTATGTATTACCAACTGCATCAACCACTATCCTAGGTGGTGTAAAAATTGATGGAACCAGTATCACTATCTCTGATGGTGTAATAAGTGGAGCTAGTACTTATGTTTTACCAAAAGCTACCTCTACAATATTAGGTGGTGTTACTATTGGAAGTAATATTGATGTCTTAGATGGAGAAATAAGCGTAACTTTTCCAACACCTTATACCTTACCTAAAGCAACTGCCTCAGTATTAGGTGGAGTAACAATTGGAAGTAATATTGATGTTCTAGATGGAGAAATATCAGTAACATTTCCAACTCCTTATACTTTACCAACTGCCTCTACTACTACCTTAGGTGGTGTTAAGGTTGATGGAACTAGTATAACAATATTAGATGGAGTAATATCATCTAGTGGAAGTAGTAGTGGAGATGTAACTGGACCTTCTTCATCTGTAAATAATACTATAGCATCATTTAATGGAACAACTGGTAAGATAATAAAAGATAGCGGTATCCAAATTACTAACCTGGTAAATACAGGTGGTAATACTAATAATATAAATATATTTTCTTCTTCTTCAGCTTCAGGTTTTGTTGGTTCAACAGGTAAAAGAAATGTTATCTTGAGGGTAGAAGATGTAAATAGTCCTGGTAATGCTCAAGAAGCAGTATTTATAGGATATGAAGTTGGACGGAATATGCAACTAGGCCTTAATGATGAAAGCTCTGGTGTTTATATTGGTGCGATGATAGAACCTGTTTGGTTTGGAAATGGTAGAGCATCACCTAATAATGTATTTTTAAAATATGATACAGAGGTTTTAATAGGTTCTGATATATTCCCATTAAAAAACTATGGGTATAGTGATATAGCTCTAGGTAATTATATTGGTAATAACCTTACTAGATCTAATAATAATGTCTTTATAGGACAAAGGGTAGGTGGTAAATATTCTAACCCAGCACCTGGTACGATACCAATATCACAAAATATAGCTATAGGATACAGAGCAGCTAGTGGAACAGATGGTATGGAATATAGCGGTAGTACTAATACTAACGAGATTTGTATAGGTACTAATTCAGGAAACCCTGCTAGTGGAAATAATACGGTAACAACAGATTGTATCCATATTGGTAGAAATACTTTTGCTACTTGGGAAAGTGATAGGTGTACATATTTGGGATATAATGCTAACAATAGTGGAACCAATTTTATATCTAATTCTACCGCTATTGGTCAAGATGCTCACACAACCAAATCTAACCAAATGGTATTAGGAGCATCAACCGTTGTAGAAACCTTGATAAGAGGTACAGTAATAGCACCTAAAATAATGCTCACTCCAGAAGGTGGATATGCAGTATCTGTAATAAACCAAACAGGAGAAACATCAGTAAAGGGTAAGGTAGTGACTACACACCCTGACTTTGATAATGCTGTTAGACTTTGCCCTATAGATAACCCAGCTCCAATTGGGTTTATTTACAATGCTGGTATAACAGTAGGTTCTTTAATGTGGGTAGTAGTATCTGGCATTGCAGAAGTATTATTCGTAAATAATGTAGAGAGAAACTGGTTTGGTAGAACTTGTATGTCTACTGATCCTGGAGCTGAAGCTGGTAAGTGTTTTGGTGAAGTATTACCAGCACCACCATTTGCTACAGATAAACATTTTATGGAATGTTTACACACACTAGAAACTAAGACAGCAGGAACCTTGGTAAAAGGTTTTGCTCATTACAATTGATAAGGAGGAAAGATGACCACGAGAGAAATATTTATGAAATACATAGGGTTAAAGTCAGAAATAAAAGTTATACAAGATAATATCAATGTCTATAATACTGCACTATATAAAGCAGAAACTGACTTACTTTTGTTAAAAGATGAGATATCTACTTTAGGTGAAGATGCATTGCTTCAAAGTTTAATGACTGAATAGGCATATATTAAGTATGGACAATAGAAACTTAGATGGAATAACTTGGACTCAAAATAATGGTTATTGGAAAAATGGAACTTATGGATATCAACATGTTTATGTTTATGAAAAATATACTGGATGTAAAGTTCCTAAAGGTTATTGCATTCATCATTTAGATGAAGATAAAAATAATAATACTATCGAAAATCTTAAGTGTTTAACCCATAGTCAACACAATTATTTACATACAATTGGGAAAAAATATTCTATCAAGGCTAAACAAAATATGAGTTTAGCCAGAAGATTAGAACGTCCAAGATCTTCAAATACTACTGGATATAAAGGTGTTGGTGTTAGAAAAGATAGAAACAATTATGTAGCTTATATAAGTTCAACAGAAAAGAGATTATTTCTAGGTTATTTTACTACCCCAGAAGATGCTGCTAGAGCTTATGATGTAAAAGCCCTAGAGTTATGGGGTGAAGAAGCTTATCTTAATTTTAAGGAATAATAATGTGCAAAAAACTATTTTACTGGTGTTTCTTTCTTTTGTGCT
>JFJP01027181.1_pt1 | contig 32754 bp, 35 predicted proteins | sample 431651 | NCBI WGS metagenome assembly JFJP01 (sample SAMN02602958, study PRJNA72255) | Microbial mat metagenome, whole genome shotgun sequencing project. | biome: fresh water; feature: sink hole; material: water; isolation source: purple microbial (photo- and chemosynthetic) mats found in... | reverse complement strand
ATTGGGGGTTCGGGGGATAGAGGTTCGTTTGAACGTATTGATCACTGACACAGGCTCCCATTAGAATTGAACTTGATTGTTATGAAAAATGTTAAGAAATTTATGAAATTAATTTTTAAGTATTTTTTTTTTTTTTTAGCTTTTATTGAAAAAATTTCTTTGGTTTTTTTTGAGGTTAAAAAAATTTCCTTTTGTTTTTTTTTGTTAGTTTTTTTCTGTGGGTTTTAAATTTTGAGGGTTTTTAATTCAATTTCCAAGCTGTTTGCATCAAAAGCACGAAATGATCATCATTATCGATAGAGGCACTGACTGCAGCATAATATTCATTCCATTCCTAAAAGTTTTTTTAAAATTTAAAAATCGAATTTTTTAAAAAATCGGTTTTTTTGAAAAATTTTTACTTCTCTTGTGATTTTCCCATCTTTGTTCCTATCAGCGAAATTTGACATGAATTCCAAGAATACTTGTTCTTCAGTCATTTCTCCTTTCTGTACTTTTGGATGCAAAGAAGCGTTATAAACACCCCTTTAACAAAGCAAAAAAACAAAAAAATTAACAAAAAACTTTCTTTTTTTAATAAAAATCCACAAAAACCCACTTTTTACTTTAAATCAAGAGTGGTAATAACTCCATTTCCGTCTTTATCGAATTTCAAAAAGGCTTTATCCACCAAAGCCTGTCTTTTGGCATTCAATTGTCCCTAAAAAACCTTTTAAATTTGGGAGAAAAACCTTTAAAAAACCCTGATTGCGATAAGAAATTCATCGAAATCAATTGATCCATCTTTATTGGTATCAATGAATTCCAAAAGAAGATTGGCTTCATCTTTAGTTATTTGAACGCCATTTTCTTTCAAACCGATCAAAAACTCGTTTCTATCAACTTTTCTATTCCCATCGAAAGAGTCTAATGCTCGGAAGGTTCGGCCTAAACCTCTGATTGTTTTGGCTCCACGAGAGAATATTTGATCTCTGACTTTTTGGAGAACTTATAAAAAATATGAGAAATGAAGGTTTTGTGGGGTTTTACTGCTAAGGGCGCCTTTATCCATTTTTTTGGGGATTTTTAAAGAAATTTTTTTTTATTTAATTTATTTATGAGATTAGTTATAAATTTTTTGAATTTTAGAAGTTTCTTTTACAAAGTTTTTTTCTTTTTAAATTAATTTGATTTGATTTTTTGGGGTTTATGAGTTTTAAAAAAAAATTATTTAGAAAAAAATAGGTTTTTTGAAAGTATTTTTAAAAATTTTATTTTTTTGGAGTTTTTAAAAAAAAAATGGGGAAATTTGTAAAATTACATAAAAATAATTTAGTTTCTTCGCAATAAAATTTACTTCATACAACAAGGTTGACAGATTTTTTCGTTTTCTTGCTTCGAATTCAATTGAATCCCATCTTTTCCTTCGTTTCCAGGAGTAATAGACGCGGTTTTTTTGATCCCCACATTCTTAAAATTCAAATCAAATCAAATAAACCGTCATTTCTAATAAAACCTCGCTTGTAATATCAATTTTTCCATTTTCAATTTTCTCATAAATCGAAAACGACATTTTTAAAAAACCCTTTTGAAAAAAACTCAAATAATGGAAAAAATTCCGATTTAACCTCTTCGACATTATCGCCAGTTTTCGCAGATACTTCTAAAAACAAGATTCCTTGTTCATCAGCGAATTTTTTCCCTTCTTCCTTAGAAACTTCTCTCCTTAAATAAAAACAAAACAAATGAATTTATTCAATTTTCAAATGAAAATCTTCAAAAACAAGTCATTCGAAAAAATTAATGGAGGATATTAACAAAAAATATCTTAAATTTCCTTTATTCTTGAAAAAAACTTCAATATTTACTCATTTTCCAGATCGCTTTTATTGCCGATTATGATAAAACTCATCTCCGGATTGCCATTCTGTTTCGCTTCTTCAAGCCATTTCGTCAAATTTGCAAAGGTTTCTCTTCTAAACAGCTCATTTTCAAAAATTTTCTCAAAATTCAATTACTTTGTGATATCATATACGAGAATCGCTCCAGCTGATGATCTATAATAACTTCTAGTGATAGAACGGAAGCTTTCTTGTCCACTCTTATATAAAATTCTTTAGTATTTTTATAGGAAAATCATGAGAACTGTGTCCCATATTTGCAGTTTCACAGTTTGGTTCTGAATTGTGATGGTTCTTGTAAGGAATTCGACTCCTACTGTCATTTGATATTTTGTATTGAACTTTTTCTCAATGAATTGAGTAAGAAGTGAGGATTTTCCAACGCCTTGAATTAAATAAAATTAATTGTGTTTTGTAAAGAATTTAAAAAAATTGTGGGGTTTTTTTTTTAGTTTTAGGAAGGATGGAAGAACCTGCATCGCCAATTGTTATGTATTTGAAGCTGTATGTAAAGGACATTCGATTTGGTGGAGGTTGATTAATAGTTAACTATTTTAAAATTTTGTTCAAATTTTCTTTGAATTTTTATTTCGAAAAACAAGACGTTTTTTAGTATTTTGAGTTTTTGAATAATTTTGTTTTAAAATATTTTTTTCCAGAAATTTTTAAAAAAATTTTGTTTTAGTCGATTTTTTTTTTATTAGATAAATTGCTATAGAATTTTTTATCAGATTTGTTATTAATAAATCAGATTTCTGAAAACTTTATCAAAACTTTTATAATTAAAACAAAAAAATACACCTTGTTCTTCAAAACCTCATTTTTTAAAACATATGACAAATTACAATTCTGGTGATAAAAACTCCTATTATTTCCTAGACAAAGCTCTTTTAAAACACTCTCCCTCTTTGCACAGAAATTGGAAAAAAATTCGCAAGCTAACAATTCCGAAATCTTCAAAGAAAATCTCTTCAAAACATTGGAAATCAGCATTTAAATCAACAATTTCCCAAAAAAAAATCGATCCTTTAGACTTTGAAACCATGAAAAAACTATTGGAAATCGCCAGAGATCCTTCATGTTTTTTACAAGATTCAACTGGTAAAAAGCTCATTAGATTTAGAAGAATTGGTTCTGAAGCAGCCTTCATTGATAAATGTCGAAACTTTATCTATCCAACATTGGCTTCATTTATGAGATCCATTGGTATCCCTCTAGAAGGAGAAAACCCAATTTTTTCACAACCTAAACCCAATGACATGGAGGAATTTGTCGCAGAAGACATTGCTTTGTTGTCAACAACATCAAATTATGATCAAAAAGAGATGTTTGAGGAAAAAGAATGCATTTTATTAAATCAAAACCAACAGTTAATTGATGGAAATCCTTGTGTATGTGATGGTAAGCCGAAAAATAATGATATGGCTAGTCTTAAGGAGGAGAATGAAAGATTAAAGAAAAGAGTGTTAGAATTGGAGAATCTTATTGAGAAATTCAGAGAAGATTCAGTGAATTCAAGTCAAAATGGTTTTTATATGAGGATGCTGCAGTTTGGAGGTTATGAAAGCGAAGATAAAGAAGCTTTGACAACCCTTGACTGAAGAAAAAATTAAATTTCATCAAATGCAAAAATAATTTTGATCTTTATTTTGAAAATTAAATTCTTTCAAACTTAACCGAAAATAAATTTTTTAATATAATTCATTATTTTCCTTGAGAAATTCAAGAAAAATATTTCAAAAAAAATAAATTAATGTCTTTAAATAATAATATTTCTGAAAATAAAATGTCAGATAATCAATCAAAAGACACTCAAGATGAAATTCACGAAGAAAATTTTGAAGAATGCATTCCACAAAAACCTAAAGCAATAAATTTTCATATTTCTTATAACCTTCTAATTTTCTCAGGATCCCATCAAAGCTTTGGAATTAAAAGAGATGGGAAACCAATATTTTAAGCAGCAAGACACTAATCAGGCATTAGAATATTATGAAAAAGCTCTTGAATTATGCCCAAATTCTGATGCATCTCTTTTATTAATACTATATTCAAATATAGCGATTTGTTATTCAAGACATGTAAATTTTATATCGAATAAAGCCAATTAAATAAAGAAATTGTCTAGAAAGATTATGAAAGTGTGATTGAATTCGCTACAAAAGCTTTGGATTTAGATTGCTCCCATATAAAAAGCCTGTTAAATAGAGCTCACGCTTATGAAACTAAGGAAAAACCTGAAGAAGCTTTAGAAGATTATAAGAAATTATTGACAGTTAATCCAAAAGATGAAGCTTTTTTCAAGCAAAAAATATTGGCTTTAGAGAAGAAAGTTGAAGAATTGAATGAAAAAAGAAAGGGAGAAGTTCTGGATAATTTAAAAAAATTGGGGAATTCAGTTTTGAAAAATTTTGGAATGAGCCTTGATAATTTTAAAATGGAAAAAAATGAAGGTGGATCCTATAATATTTCATTTAAACAATAAAGAAAAATTATTGTAAGGATTAGAAATTTTTTGAGAACAAAGTTGAAGAAATAAACTTCATTTATTTTGAAAATATCACTTCTCAAAAGAAAAAAATTGTTTTTGAGTTTTTATTCTTCTATTTTTTTATAAATTTTCTATTCAATAAAAATTAAGTCTTTTTTCACCAAAAAAACCACCCATCCTAAATTCATCCGTGTTTCAATCTCTATTTTCTGTATATTCCATAATTGCCAGTCATAAGTTTGCAATAAAAGCTGTTTCAGTGATTAATTCATTAATAACATCGAGAAAAAAAGCTATAACATTTGAGAAAAGGTTTATAAATCACAAACCAAGGCGATATTGAAAAGATTTATCAATGTTAATTGTGGCCAAAGGATAGCTGCTTCTCATGACAGCAATCATCACACAAATTATCGTTTGTCTTAAATAATCTAACATATGATAAAATATCGAATGTACAGAATAATCGTTTTTTCCTTATGTACAAACCTATGTTCTTTGAGGTATTGATCATGAATTTACAAAGCTGAGAAGGCAGTATAAAGGTCAGAAGAGTCTTATTTTAAAAAAACAAATAAATTGTTTTTAAATTTAAAAAAAAAAACCTTAAAAAAAGTTTTCATTTTTTAAAAATTTCCATTTATTTTTTTCTTTATCAAATTATATTATTATAACTTTTTTTCCCTTCAACTAATCCCCCTCACATTTCTTAAGAAAAAATGCTATCATCATCATCCTTATCATTCTTTTTATCCTTATTATCACCACCTTGTTCCCCTTCTTTTTTATTTTTTTCCTTTTCCTCTTTAATCCCTTCTTGTTTTTCCTCAGGTTTTGGTGGCGGAGGTGGAGGGTTCACCACATTCTGTTGTTCAGCTGGTTGTTGTCCGACTCCTTGTCCTGCACCTGGTTGTTGTCCAGCAGGTTGTACAGGCATTCCTTGAACTCCAGTTCCTTGTCCTCCAACTCTTGCAGGTAATGGCACATCATCAAAATCTCCTTGATTGGCTTGATCGAACAATAGATTTGCAGCTAATTGTTCATCCTTGTCGCAAACTAAATAAGCTTGAATAACTGCTTGTTTGTCAAATCCCAAGGCAACTAATCTATCAATAGCCTCTTTTTCTTCAGGAGTCACGTGAACAACATTCTGGCCTCCTGCAGCGGCACCGGTTCCTCCTTCAGTTAACCATCTGGTGAATGCTTCTTGGTTTTGTGTGATCAGCTGTATATAGAAAATTTTATCAGTGCAAGAAAATTCCACTATCCCTCCCCCTTACATTAAATAAATCAGGGTTAGATTGCTGCAATTGCATCAAAATCCCTTGCAACATTTGTGGGTTCTGTCTAATGAGATTCCTTACCATTTGGAATTGTGGATTATTTAACAATTGCAGAAATGCCTCTGAACCTCCGGCTCCTCCAACTGGTCCTGCTAAGCCAGTTCCAGCTCCAGTCCCCAATCCTAAACCTCCTAAACCTGCTCCTAATTGACCTCCACCTACATTACCGACTGGAGGATGAGGATGAGCTTGTTGTTGATGATGTTCTTCAGGAATATCGGGAATTCCCTAAAAAAATATTTAATAAAACAGAAAGAAAATTCAAGAAAACATTGATCAAATAATCGATAGCTCGATCAGGATTATTAAAAGCTGCTTTCAAAGCTTTGATAGCTTCTTCCTTTGGAAAGCCCATCTTGCAAATCTCATCGACAGTCTGGTTAAATTTATCTCCCAAGACCACGTTCGAAGCAGATGTCTGCTCGAAACCTTGAGGAAGGATGTTGCCGACCGGCTGGCTTTGTGTTGCAGGAGGTTTTCTAAAAAAAATTAAAGTTATTTTCGTTTTTCTTTTATAAAAATTACGGTTGGGCTTGTTGTGGTTGAACTTGTGGTTGAACTGGATTTGGGTTTACGTTTTGTGGTTGAGATTGTGCGGATTGAGCTAATTTCTTTAAAAATGTAAAAATAAGACAAGTTATTTAAATGAGTTTGTTAAGATTTTTAGTACTTTAGTTTGCATAACTACGAGGAAATCACCTTCTTTGACACCATAGAACTCTAATGTGTTTTCATCTGAGGTGTTAGCACCTTTTAAGATCAGTTTTTGTGTGGAGACATCCATGTTTTTAATAGCTTCGATTTTTTTCTTGAGATCATGGATCTTTTTAAAAAGAGATTAGACTCAAAAAGTAGTGTTAATGTTTTACAGTGTTGGAAGGCTCGATTTCTATTGCGAAAACCTCGCCTTTAATGGTCTTAATGCTAATTTTCATTAGATTTTGTTTTTTATGTTTTGATTTTTTTTTGAAAATTCCAATTAAAAAAATATTTATTTGGAGATATTTTGTTTTATTTTTGATCAGAATTTTAAAGTCGTTTTAATTTTAGTCGTAATTTATTAATTCTCGCCAGTATCTCTTTTATTTCTTTCTCTTCCATAATTTCTTTCATCCCCAAAGCTCTTTCCACTTTCTTTTTCTCCTTTAATTCTTTGATTATTTCTTTGAATTTCTCTTCCAAAATCTTTATTTCAAGATTTAAACCTTTAATTTTTTCTTCATCTTTATCATCTTGATACAAATCATCTGCTGTTTCTCCTTTTTGAACAAAGAATTTATAATTTTCCTTTGTGCTTTTCTCCACTAAATCTGAAAAAAAACAATTCATAATCTTCACATCACCTTCTTTTCGAATTAACGTTAATTCTTGCTCAGGATCTTTTTCCTTTGAATCTTTTATTATTGGACCTAAAATAACCCCATCAGAATTCCTTAAAACTTTCTCTTTCAATCTATTAATCAATGATCTTTCCACTCCAAAACCTATGTTTATTATATCTACTTTCTCTTGATTTCTTTCAATAAAATCTTCAAAATCTAAAGCCTCAAACTGTAAATAAGGTCTTTCTAATGAATTTATCGAAAAATGACTTGTTAAATTCTTGGAATGATTAATAAGTTCTTCATATATATCAATGGCAAAAAGCCCTTCAAACAGAGAACTTTCTTTAGCCAGAAAATATAAAGCGTAGGACATAAAACCACTGCCACTTCCTATATCTAAAATGCTGAATTTTCTTTTATTAATCGACATTTTCTTTATTTCTTCATATAACACCTCAAGACATGTGCATTGTACTGCTATATCAGTTATGGTCTGATTAAATCCTATTTCCAAAGGTTTTATTTGGAAAAAATCCTCTTCTCTATATTTAATACAATTGTCTTTTGAAGGCATAAAAAACTTTCGAGGGAGGTTTTGAAGAACTTTTTCCACCTGAGCTGTTTTTAAGATATTTGCCTTTTTTAAATGGGTTGTTAGGGATTGAAAAGAACGGAATTCATATGGTTGATGAATCATCGATAAATTTATGAGGAGATCTGGACTGAGTTCATTTAAACACTTGATTTTCGTAAAATTTGCAATGAGGAATTTTCTTATTAGCATCTTAGATAAATATTAAAAAAATATAGATAGTGCTCATATAATCAAGGTTGAATACACTAAGAAAATAATTCAATATGAATTAAAATTTATTAAAAAAACAAATCGATTTTTTTTTAATTAAAACTTTTGTTTTTTAATCAATTTTTTTTTAAAAAAAAATTATTTCTTCGTAAACAATATTTTGATTCCTCATAAAACAACTGAAATAATTTAAAATTTAATTAATTTTCTCTTTTTTAAAAAGGGCTACCCAACATTTCCTCTCATCTCACTAAATTTTTTAAAATAATTTCTGAAAAAAATTACATGATTAAACTTTTCCTTCAAATTGAATTCTTCACAACTTAACTTCTCCCTCTTCCAAATCACTGACTTCATATTGATTTATATTTATCTTCTCCAGAAACTCGGTCAAAATCCTCCTAGAATCCTTATTATGTTTCGAGATCTCCGTTTGATAGCAAAAAACTTCAATATCCTTCATTCCAAGTCTTCTGCAAAACAGCTTAAAGGCTATAACCATATAAACTATTGTCAAAACATAAAGAATTGCTCCCAAAGTATATAGAAAGATTCTCCATTGGTTCTGTATTCCTGTTAATTCCCCCATTCTTGATAAATAAATGATGATAACAGCAATGCATAAACTCAATGCAAATAATCTAAAGATCTTCCATAACAAAGATGTGATTAATTTAGGTCTCAAATGATTTATAATGAATTTTGATGAACGACCTATAGCGTAATTAGTTCGACATTTTTCACAGCCTATTTCACAATTCATTATTATATACTTCCTTAAACAACGTCTATGAGTCATTATGTTGCATAAACAGGGGAAAATTAAATCATGAGGGGGGTCAATACTCGTTGTAGATGTTTTATGACAGAGATAACAGATCTTCTGAGGTGATTTTAAAGGGAGTTTATAATCATTGGGTTCTTAATAAGAGAATTGGTTTAGTTTAGTGAATGTGAATGAGACTTACTGAGAGAGGAGATGTTATGAACATCGGATTTTTCTTCAGAAATATTAGATAAATCCTCATCTCTGGGCTCATTATTCATTTAGAAAATTATTTTTGTAGTTTTTGCAAAAATTGCATAAATTACGATTTTTTTTTGTTTGAATTTTTTGTGTTTTTTATTTAATTCATAAATCGATTTATGATAAAAACAATTTTTTCGCTGAAAAGAAATATTACCGTGATTTAATGGAAAAATAAAAAATAAATTAACTCTTCTTGACTTTTTTCCTTTTATTGTCTTGGAAACTGTCATTTGACTTCTCATCCAGGTCGTCACCTTTTTCTTCTTCTGACAACAAAGCAGTTTGATCAACTCTAATCTCACTTCCTTTTATATCCAAATTATCCAAAAACTGTAATTTAGGGAAAATCTCAAATATTTTTCTTCTATAAAACTTTTGTTCAGAAATTGGGCAGCCCATCAAATCGATTTGTTGAAGATTTGGCACATTTGTCACTATTGGTAAAAGATCATTAAAATCCATCAAACTAGGATTGGACCCCATTGACAAAGAAGTTAGTGTTTTTAGCTCATTGAGATGCTTAAAAGTGTCAGGATTTATGGGATTTGAATCAATTTCCAAACGAAGAAGCTTTGGAAGATTCGGCAGGTTTTCTAATGTGTTTAATTGACAATTGTTAAATGAAAGAATTAAGAGATTTTTGCATTTTTCTATGAAGAAATGTTCTTGAATAATTGATTGAAAAATCTATTACCTATTTCACGAGAAAGAAGCTCGGGTATCTCTATTAAAGGGAAATCATCGAGATGCATTTCTTCGATAATGTCTAAAGGTTTTCCTTGTAGCTGTTTTTGAAGGCCTTCTAAAATATTGTGTGTGATAACAGTATTATTCATTTGAAATTTTGGTATAAAATGTCTCTTTGAAAATTTTGAAAATGGTGATGAATATATTTATTTCAAGAAAACCATTGAAATAAAAAAAAAAAGGACAATAAATCGAGGACAAAAATCTAATTTTATAAATGAATTTTAATCAAATTATTGAGTCTATATATATTCATATCCCCTTTTGTCTTCAAAAATGCCATTATTGCGTATTTCCAGTGCATTTCCTTGGAAACTCTTCAGATCCTTCACCTCTGATCACATCATATTTAGCCTCTCTTTCCAAAGAAATGAACCTTTATTTCCAGCAATATTCTCTTAATTTTCCAAAAAAACCTCTTAAAACTCTTTATTTCGGAGGAGGAACCCCTTCAATTATTTCACCAGAAGCTCTAAATTCTCTGATAAATCTGATAAAAAACTATTATACAATGGACAATTCAACAGAAATTTCTATTGAAATGAATCCTGGAACGTTTGATAAAGAAAAGGTCTCGAATTACCGAGGTTTGGGGTTCAATAGATTTTCTTTAGGGGTTCAAAGCTTTGATACTAATATGTTGAATCTCCTAAATCGAGGACATTCTTTGGAGAAATTGGTTGAAGCTATTGAAATTTTGAGTCCTTTAGAAAATGTTTCATGGGATTTATTAATGAATTTACCTTATGAAAAGGACACAAAAGAGTTTCTTTTGAGGAGTTTGCCTTATATTGAAAGGTTTAAACCAGGACATCTATCGGTTTATAGTCTGATTTTAGAACCAGAATCGATTTTTTCGAGGAAATTCGGGTTTAAAGAAGAGATTTTTCCTATGCCTTCACAGGATTTCTCAGCAGATCAATATGAGTTTATTGATTTAAAATTAAGGGATTTAGGCTATAGTCATTATGAAATTTCAAGTTTTGCAAAAAATGAAAAGTTTTTTTGCAGACATAATGAAGTTTATTGGGAAGGGGATCAACCATTTTGGGGGTTTGGAATGGGGGCTAGTTCTTTGTTTAATGGACTTCGGATTACAAGACCGAAAACTATAAAGAAATATATGAATTATGTGGAAAATCTATATGGAAATATGAATGAAGAAATGTGTGGAGCGGTGGTTGAAAAAGAACAAGGATTGGATGGCATTGAAGTTATTTTGATGGGGGGACTTAGAAGAGAAAAAGGAGTTGATTTAAGGAGATTTGGGGAGAAAGTTCAAATAATTTTAAAGGAGTTTGAAGAAAATAATGGAGATCTTGTCGAGATAAAGGAAGGATATTGGTTTAGAGTGAAAGGGGTGAGAGGATTTTTGATTTGTGATGAAATTTTAACGAGAATTTTCTTGGAATTAGAGAGATAAAAAAAAAAAAATTGTCATCAATTGTTTTTAATTTTTATTTTATTTTATTTTAAAATAAATGGATTTTTAAAGGCCCAATATTTAAAAAAATTAGCTTTTAAAGAATTTTGAAAAATTAAAAAAAAAAAAATTAAAAATTCTGATGGCGTTTTTTTAAAGGCTAGGTTTTCGCAGTAGAAATCGAACCTTCTAACACTGTAAAACATTATAAATTCCTTATGAGTCTACTCTTTTTTTAAAAAGATCTTTAATCAATGGATTTTGATACCTCCATCACCAAAACCTGAGGAAAAACAAGAAGGGATTAAAGAGGAAACCGAAGAAAATTAAAAACAGCAGGGGAACAAAGGTGATTCTATTAAGGAAAAAAAAAGTTTTAAGAGAAAAATAAAATAAAAATAATTGAAAAATTTATTAGTTTAAGGTATTTTTTTTTTCATAGGTAAATTTAAAAACGATTTTTTATTTTAAAAATTAGAAAAAACTATTAAAATAAAGAAGATATTTTTATTCACTTCATTTAATGAATTTCGCATTCAAACACTTCTTTATATTTTTCGCCTCCTTTATTTTTCAAACAAGTAAAATTATTTAATCTTCGCTTTTTTTTATTTGTGGGTTTTTTGAATTAAGACTCTGCTGATCCTGATTACTTTGCCTTCTCAGCTTTGACAGATGATGTATTTACCACAAATGATACATCAATGTTTTCCTTTTACAATTACTCAACTGTGGCAGAAGCAATTGCAAAACCATCTACTTTATTACCTCCCTTGCTCAAAAAAGATTCTCATTTTCCAGTCATTTTTCAATGTGGACAAAAATCTTTGTTGGGAGGCTATCAGATATTTGGCTCTGCAGATTCAAGCACTGTGATCCGCATTGATTTGCCAATCGATTTAAACATTTTTCCCAGCCATTATAAATTTACTTTCCATTTGCTTGTCTATGAATTCTCTGTCAATCCATCACAAATGTTAAAGATGGCTCAAACTCTGAAAGCTACTGATTGGAAATTCTTGAACTTTTTACCTAAATTCATAAATACTGAAACTCCTGATAATTCTTGCGGGAATACCAAGATTTTTAATTTTTCAATTTATATTTCTTCTTCTCAAAATATGAGAAATACAACTTTTTTTTTAATGATATACAATCAGACTACGCCCCCAACAAGCTATGGATATTATGGTTTCAGAGAACTTTCTATTGTCATAAAATTATGCCATCCAACATGTGCAGTTTGCAGCTCACCAACATCTTGCATTGAATGTGTTTTGAATGCCAAAAAAAATATTAGCAGTGGTTTCTGTTATTGTCCTGATGGCTTTTATTGGACATATTGCCCAAATTCGAAACCTTGTAATTATAAATGCAATAAATGTCCAGAAAATTGCACGCTATGTAATTCAACCCAATGTTTGACCTGTATTTCAAATCATTTTCTAACATTAGATGGTGTTTGCTCAACAACTTGTCCTTCTAATAATTATATTAATGGCGTTTTATGCAAAAAATGTGATTCTTCCTGTGAAAGATGTTCAGGACCCTCAAATATTGAATGTCTAACGTGCACTTTAACAATGGTACTTTATAAAGGATCCTGTATTAGCATTGATTATTGCCCTGATTCCACTTATATTTCTATCAAAAATCTTCAAGGTTTCGAAAAAATAAATTGTATTGATTGTGATAAAACTTGTCAAACTTGCTTGGGTCCTTATAATTCAGATTGTTCTTCATGTAGTGACACAAATCAATTTATAAATAATGGATTTTGTGTTGATAGTTGTCCTTTAGATAAATCCCAAAATGAAACAAATAAACTTTGTATCAAATGCCATGAAAGTTGCTCACGTTGTTATGGTTCAGAATCCAATCAATGTTTATTATGTTCAGATCCTCACACATATTTAGCAGAGAATAATACATGTGCTTCTAAATGCGGTTCTGGTAAATTTCCTAATAATTTATCTATATGTGAATCATGTGGGAGTTATTGTGATTTATGTACAGGAAGACGTGAATGTGGGAAATGTTTAGAAGGAGGTTTTTTTTTCAATGAGACTTTAAAAAAATGTTTTCCAAGCCTGAAACTTTATGCATATATAAAAGAAATTGAAAATCCTACAGTTTTTCTGATCACTTTTACACAATCTTGGGACTACATTGAAAAAAATTACAAGGAAATTTTTCTTTTTTCTCTTCAAAATAACACAAAACTTAGTTTTAGTTCACAAATTATCAAACCTTCAGTTTCACAAAATATGACTCCTGGATCTTTTCTTGTCATTTTTCGATATAATGGTTCGATTGAGCTCATTGATTCATTTTTTATGACAATCTCTGTGAAATTAAACTATACTCAAACTAATTTTCAATACAATTTAATGAGTAATTCAACATATTTCTCCATACCTTTACGTAAATACCTATATTGCAAATCAAATGAATATTATAATTCAACCACTAATGCGATTCTCAAAAAACCAATTATATCCGCTAAACTTTCCTATACATCAGATCCATTAACATTCACGATAAAATTTGTGTTTCCTTCTACTGATTTATCATATTTAGTGAGGATTTTCTCTAAAATTTCAATTGAAGGTTTTACTTCTTCGCAATTTAATTATACAATTGTAAATTTTGGCCAAAATACATTCACTGTAGAGCTTATTCCTTATAAATTGATAGTGTTAAAGCCTAGACTTTGGTATTCATTGAATCTTCCAAATGACTATATTCTTCTGAATAATTTGGATTCAACCACTGCAAATGACTCAATTCCTTTGCTGGATTATTACTTATTAAGTGAAGTAGAAAAATCGCAAATAAGTATGACAAAATCACAAATGGAAAGCACTGAATATATCTCACAAGGTTCTTCTGCTGTGGGAACTATATTAGCTAGCGGAAACCCACTATTTATCCAAGGGGTAATGTTATCTCAAATGATTTTTTTAATGAAATATACCAAAATTGAATTTCCTCCAAATCTCGATGCATTTTTCAAAAAAAATTCGCTTCCACGATTGATTTTCTTTTATGTATTTGAAATAACAATAGAAGATGAAGAGGTTTTGCCTGCAGAATTCATTAAAGATAAAATTAGTCCTTTTTTTTTGGATAATTGTGGAGAATTCATTTGTAAAAATGCTGCTTTGATCATATTTGCTATGATTATTTTGATCATAACTGAAAAAAATAAAAATAAGAATTGCATAATGAAACTTCTGAACTTGATCAGAAGGGTTCTCATTTGGGAATTAATTCTAATTTTCTTTTTAGAAACCCTCTTAAAATTCAGTTTCTTCACTATGATAAGTCTTATGTATCCAGCTTATAATTCACACAATGGTAGGATAAATTATGCAATTTCTTGTGTTTTCCTCATATTTTCATTCTTATTTCTTTTGCATATATTTTTAGTCATTAGGAAATGTCAGAATATTAAGCGAAATGATTCTCATAATCTAATGCAGAGCAATAAAATCACCATATTTATGAGTCCGAAACAGAGTGAAAAAGAAAAAAATCAGATTCAAAAGACGGAAATTGAGGAAAATACTACTATGAAAGATGCAAAACTAATGAAATCAAGTAATGTTTTTTCTGAGTTATTGTCCCCAAATCTCAAAGATTGTTCAAATTCACTGTCACCAGAGCTCAAAAACAATTCAAAAATATTGAATAAATACGATGAAATTTTTTTAAAAATCCCAAAAGAATTAGAGCCGATGACTGCTTTGACACCCACATCACCACCTATAATCTCGTCAAACAATATTTCTAATGTTGACGACGATAATATGATAAAAAATAAACAAACCTTATCAAAGGTGGCTTTTGATACTGATATAAATAAAGAAGAGAATCTTGATATGATAAAAGAAAATGAATTCGAGAATACAAAAACAATGAAGTTTTCTCCTGTAAAATTCAGGAAAACATTGGAACCGACAAATAGTGAATACTTAAAGCCTCCTCCTGCTCATAAAACTTTTAATTTTAGATTGGGGAACTTTCAACTAATTAAATATTTATATAATCCCAATAAAAAAGATTATGATCAATACCTCAAAGAATATATGTTTTTACATGAGGAAATAACGATTATTCCGTACATTCGATATTTTATCATGTTCGATTATTTAAGACAAACGATAATTTGCGTGATGATTGTTGTCATAAGAAGCTCTCCTTTGGCACAATTAGTATTGATAAATCTTTTCAATATCGCCTTTATTCTGTGGTTTGTGATTTATAAACCTTTTCTTAAACGTTATAGTTTTTTTTTCGCTCTTATTAATGAATTAATCACTGAAACTGCTTTTATTGCAGTCTTAGGACTGGCAATTATGGACTATACAGAAAATGGTGATATTGAAAAACGGATGAATTTAGGATGGGTGGTTATTACGGTGAATCTTGCACTGTTATATTGGCTTATTCTGAATAGTGTTGCAAATATTGCTATAAAAATTTATACAAAAATCCGGAATAGGAGAAAGATTTTTGGAATTAAGAATTAACACTAAAAAAGCTTAATTTTTATTGAATAGAAAATTTATAAAATAAAAGAAGAATAAAAACTCAAAAATTTCATTTTTTATTTAATGAAATTTAAATCCCTCAATTTAAAATCATTGATCTGATTCATTAATAAACATTTTCTATTTGACTTGTCAATCTTCACCCTGTTTTTATGATTAAGGGCTTTTAGAGTTCCCAGTTCCACATGATTAATCCAAGGAAAAAGTGTCGTTTTTGAAAGAATTAAAGGCAAACTATTCGAAAATAATTTAATTTACCAAAAAAATTCATTTTTTAAAAATCACAAATAAAAAGAAAAACATCAATAAACTTGTTTTTTTCTTTATATCCAAATATTAATTTATTTTTCATTTATTGATCCCAAATAATCCAAGCTTGTAGGAAATAATCGAAAACAATTGCAAATTTTATTGCTTCATTGTTGTTGTTTCAAAGAAATAGCAATAATAGTTGGGAATCGCTTGAAATTTTTTTTTAGTTAATTTATTTAATTTTTTTTTTTTTAAAAATTCGAAGAAAATGAATTCAAATCAGAAAAATAAATTTTTTTCATCAGATTTATAGCTTGATTTTTTTTATGAGAAAAAATCGAAGCAAAATTATTTCGATTCTCCTTTATTTCTTAACCTTTTTTTGTTTCTTCACAATTTCTTCGCCATTACCATCATCGTTTGCCTTTCTTTTTAAACTCTGATCCTCCTGCACAAGATTGGATGCTTTCTTAAAAGTTTGGGAAATGTGTGGTAATTCTCCTCCCATCACCACATCTTTCGCTGTATTGTAACCTCTTGGAGCTGCTTCTCTATTATCAAGTTTCCTTGGTTGTCTGTTCGATGTCACTGCTAAATTATCTATAGACCTCTCTAGATGATTCACTCTTCTTTCAATATAATCTTTGCATTCGAAACCTACATCAGCATTTTCGCTTTCACCTTATGATTTTAACAATTTCAACATAAAAAATAAATAATTATTTATACCTAAAGCATCAACTCTTATACAAAGTGAGCATTTTGCAGCTAAAGATCTCGAAATTTTCCCTTTGATTTTAGCTGGGCATTTGCCAACAAGTCCAGCCTGATAAATAAGACCATATTTAGGAGTTTTATGTTTGGTTCTAATAGCTTTAAACAAAGCTTTTTCTGCTCCTAAAATTTGCACAGTTGAAGCAGGATATCTTTATAAAAATAATCATATTAAATAATAATTTCTTCCTTTCTTTATTTTACTTTGCTAAATTTATTAAACTACCAGCATGTGCAATCATTCTAGCTCCAACCAATTCCCCCAGCATCGTCGTTAGATTTGGAGCAATAGCAGTCATCCTATTTTTTAAATATTCATTCAAAGATTCTCTATATTCTGCTAATTCTATGATCTGTTGGCAAAGACTAAGAATGTAATTTTCATCCTCTTCATTTATTTCAGTTCCCATAGAGATTTCAGCTGCTTCTTTCACCTCTTTCTCAATATCTTCTGTCAAAATGCCTGATAAATCAGTGCTGGATACCTTATGTCTCATACCTATCAACTTCACAGTCTTGGTATATATCTGATTATCTGTAATTATTTTGCTTAGTTCGGGAAAATGCCAACCATACCATTCTCTTAATCTCATCATATAATTATTAACCTCTTTATCTAAATCATCCAAAAGAGAAATAGCCTGGATTATCATTGTATCCACCTTCTCGATTGAAAACTTCAATTTATAACGAGACAAACCATGAGCCAAACCTAATGTCATGCTTTTCATCTCAGCTTCTGTTAGGCCGGAGATCAAATTACTCAATTGCAGACGAATACCTCGGAATATGTGGAAAATCTCATCTGATGTCTTACATTTTATGCCCAATTTCTCAGTCACAAGCTTTCCTAATCGCTTATCGCAGACTTGCAAAAAAGTTGATTTTAGAGATATTTTGCAAGGTTTTCTTGGATTTCTTTGGATATTATGTTGGTTTGTAAAAATTTTTCGAGTTTTTTCGGAAGTTTTCCTTTGAGAAGCTTAGAGGTGCATTTCAAGGCATCTGATGTGTCTTTGAATTTTTGAAAGGCTTCTAAAGAGATGCTATTTTATAATGAATTTCAAATAAAGTTCAATTTATTTAAATCATACATTTTTTTGGCTTTTTTTTCTGATTGGAAACAAGCTTCGATATCTGCAATGGATTGGACCTTAGCGTCATCGAGGATCTTAAATAAAGCGAATCCGGCAGGTGTTTCAAATAGCACAAGCATTTTTTTAGTATTTTTAAAGAAAAGATTAACGAAAAAATGATATTTGTTTTGTTTTGTCTCTAAAAATTATTAAATCTTTTTTTTTGTTTTCAATGAAAAAACTCTTAAATATATTTTTTTTCCTTAAAAAAAAATAAAAAAAATAAACAAAAAGAAAAGAAATTTACATTTTAAACTCCAAAACGCCTAATATAATTTTTTTTCTTTTAAAAACCAACAAACTTTCCTCTACTAAATGCTCAAATCTCAGGATCAAACCGCTTCAATACACCTTTCCAGCTCTAAAAGTGCCATAAGTTCCCATGCCAGCCTTTCAATTCTTAGTAAATCCAAAGGTTTTCTTATTGAAAACCCTGATGGAACATTAATTCAAGGTCTTTTCTTCTTGATTTTTTTTTAATCTCATAATAAAATATCTATAAATGATAAAATATGATCCAGTTCGACCTCTTAATTCAAGGAAAAATGTCGAAGAAACAAATAGAAATATAGCAGTGAATAATAATAACAATAATTCAGGATTAATACCTATATTTCCTGATGAAGATTTCGCATTTTTCGCTCCGAATCAAGAAATTCCTGAGTTTGTTGATGAATTGATAACGCTTTTCTTAAAGCATTCGAATTTTTTTTACGTGATTCTTTTCGTTCAAATGGCTTTGGATATTACATTCAATGTGTTGACTTATTGCTATAAAAATGACACATTAAAAGAAATGAACAAAATATATGAAGAGATGTATGACAAGGATTTGAAAATCATTTTCTGGAGCTTTTTTTTAAGTATTTTCATAAAATTTCCTTTGCTTAATTTCTTAGCATTGCTTTAGTTAATGTTGTCTTTGGCCTGATGTATTACCCTATCGGTTTCTTTTCTGTTTATAGAAGATCTATCAAAATGTTAAATTGGTTTACAACACTTTCTTTGATAGGATTGCTGGCTGAAATGCTTTTGGCTTATATAAACAAGTAAATAAAAAAACATCCTTTTTCATGGGTTTTATAATTATTTTATTTGGATTTAGGTTCAATTTAATTATATTTTTCCTCAGAATTTTATCCTATGTTTATGGTAAGTTTCTCACACAATTAATTGTAAGTATGCTTATTTTACCCAGATAGAAAAAATATTTTAACAACATATTATTAAGAAATTTCACTCGATTTTAATGAATTTTTATTATTTAAGTAATATTTTTTTTATTTAAACAATCAAAACTAAAAAAAATAATTTTTTAATTATCAACAATAAAAATGAACTCAAGCAATCAACAAAAACAAGCCAAACAAGCTCCTCCCCCCAACAAAATAAAAATCCTTTCAACAGATCAAGCTCTTCAACTTGCAGGGAATGGCCATCGATACCAATCGCGAATAATGTGCTTAATGTTTTTTCAAATCCTATTTGGATCTTTCATTTTAGTGAATAACGTATTTTTCTTCCCTGATGTCCATTTCATATGTATAAGGACCCTTCCAGATTCTTCGAATTTAACAATATCGACAGAAGAATTTTGTGAATCCTCAAAGGTTCTGCTCAATCAAACTGACCCTTTGAACAATTACACATGTACCCCTCAAATGGCAATGACGAAATCAGTTACAGTTTCATATAGTTTATATTGTCAGAGGGGGTATTTCAAAGATTGGATTGGGTATCATTTGAGAGTTATTTGCTGGATTATTGGCTTTTTGTTCTTTGCAAATTTTCAGAATAATTACAGCAGAGTGAAATTGATTCGTAATGGGGTTTTATTGTTGGCTTTATTAGCTGTTGGTTTGTTCTTTAGTTTTGGATTATTGATCTTTGTAATACTTTTTTTCCTTTGTAATTTTTTGGAGGCTGGAATTTTTCTGACGATGCTAATTTATACAATGGAAATTTGCAGTGAGAATCTTAGGCCTATCACAGTATCACTATATTTGATGGCTTTGGCTTTAGGACAAGTTATTTTAGCAGTTTTATTGGGTATTTATTGCAATTGGAGAGTTTTGGGGTTATTTTATATGTCTCCTTTTATGCTGATACTTTTAATTTATATGAGAATTATGGTAGATGGGCCTAGATTTCTTATAGTTAAAAAAACTTTTCAAGAAGCCAAGAAAAGCCTGGAATATCTAGCTTTAATGAATGATCGCATAAAAGAATTACCAAAGGAAAATGAATATAAATTTGAAGAAGAAGTGAAATGCCAAGAAATGCAAGGAAATCTCGCTAAATTACTTCATATTGAGAATCAAGAAATCCTCTCGAAAGCTAATAAACACAATTTTCTTTGTCTTTTCAAGTATAATTCACTGAGGGTTCGTTCTTTTATTTTCTTATATTTCTTTGCGATCTTTTTCCTGGGTATCAATTTTGCTTATCATAATTATCCTGAATTTACAAGTGATATATATCTCAACCATATGATCCATGGATTTATTAAAATGTTCGGGTTTCTAATCGGAGGCTATTTGATCCTTAATTTTCAAAGGAAAGTAGTTTTAAAAAATCTATTGTTCATAGCAGGATTAGCTAATATTCTGATACTCCTTTATAGTTTTACTCATAAATTCGGAATAGAACTCATAATCATCAATATTATTGCTCAAATTACCTTTGATTCAGGCGTTTGCCTATTAATAATCTTTGTTTCAGAAGTCTACCCAACTGTTGTGAGACATTATGCCTTAGGGTTTTTTATGGCTTTTGGTGTTTTAATGATGATATTTGGAAAACTATTGTTTCATTTGTTTGAAGTCATCGGAATGCCTGCTGCTGTGCCTTTAGGAGTTTTATGCTTACTTGGAATTGGAGTTATGAATAAGTTAAGGGAGACTTTTGGGTTGGGGATTAAAGAGAATTTAGTGGAGGAAAATGATGCTTTGTTGAATAATGAGATTTTAGCTTAGGAAAATTTTTAAAAAGACAAATAAATTAATAAAATGTTGAAAATGAATAATTTTGGTTAGTGAAGGAAAAAAAATAAAATTAAAAAAATAGGTTTTTATTGTTTTTTAAATTTTTTTTTAATTTAATTTTTATGATTTCTTTTTTTAATGTTAATTTGAATCTATCCTCTGAAAACATTTTAAAATATGACTCAAATTATGTAGTTTTGAAGAAATTAAACTTCAAAAAAAAATTTATTTAATTTTGTATTTTATTTTTTTTAAAATTCTAATTTTTCATTAAATTTTCAAATAGAGTTTTCAAATTTTTTATATTCCAGCTGGGAAATTGGAAATTTGTGCTTCTTGTGTGATGGTTTTCCCATTGATGCTATATCCCAATTTCACTTTCATCACAATTCCTTTCTTGCCAACCATTGAATTCACAACTTTCATTGTCTTTTTTCCAAATTTTCAAAATTTAACAAGTTTTTAAAATTCAATTTAAAAAAATTTAAAATTATTTTAACCTGTGTGACTTCTCCTTTTGATCCACCATTGATTTTATTACTATTGATAGGATTCATGGTTAGTTTAAGATGTTTTAACACAGCCACTTGAAATACCAGTTCTGTGATGACCATATTCGTTTTATTATTAAAGCAGCTTGTAATATTTGTTGTATCTGAATTTTCCTGTAAAAAATTAAAAAAAACCATAAAATATCCCCAAAATTCTATCTAAATAAATCTAAAAAAGTCCCCATTTTTACCTTAATGCATTGAAAAACTAGTTCTAAATTCTGATCCTCAAAGGCTTTGAAATTGCTGCTCCCCATAAGCCCAGCACTCTTACTATCACCTCCTAATAAATCTCCACTTTCCATCAAATCCACTGTTTTCGTTAAATTTACATTAACTGATCCGAATAAATTGGGTTGTGGGTTCATATTCGACCCTAACAATCCAGCAGAATTGGTGCTTCCATAAAGACTCATGAAATTACCAGCATTATTCGTTTGTATCAAGCTCGGATTGGTAAGATTTACTGCTGGATTAGGATTTGTAGCAAAAATTTCATTCAAAGCATTAAGATTATTATTATTATTTTTGCTATTATTTTCAATAATTTGATTATTCGTATTGACATGTAACGTTTCATGGGGTTTTCCTAATAAATCATCTAAATCAATAAGATTTCCCATAGTATTATTGTTGTTCACAGGTGTAACAGGCTTGTTTTGTGGAGGTTGTTGAGTGGATTCAGCTACTATATTTCTTAAGACCACACTAGGTTGTTGCTGTTGAGGAGGCACTTCATCTATTTCCACATCCCCTACATTTTTATCAGAGAAAGTCGTGGAGAAACTTGGACAAATGGGCATAGTCTCTAAAATAGCAGCTCTGTTTTCATCCCAATCTTTTTCTATTAATTTCAAATATTCACAAGAACGCTGCTGAACTTCTAAGGAGCTTGAAGTTGTTTGACTGTCGATCATATTGACAATTTTCTTGGTTTGTGTGGTGAATTTTGGGTATAATTTTATCAAACAAGTCACAGCATATTCCTTGCAAACATCAGAAATACCATTTTTTGTGAGAATTCTTTCTATTAGATCGATGACTTCTTCTTCAGAAACGTTTATTGGAACATTATCTGGACCCACTGCCTTACCATTGACCAATAAATTTCCGAATTCCCCCAAACACCAAAGCCCGACTTTTATCAATCCATCTTGATTGATATTTTCTCTTACACAGAAGAAAATCTTATGAACTGAATAGGTTTGTAATTGGGCTGTCGAGGAGATTAAATGAATCAAAGAACTCAAGCTTTCATCCTTCACATAATTCCCTGCTAAAGTCAATACACGAATCAAAGTGTCTATATACCAGCGACGATTTGGAGAGTATTTCTCTATGCTAGTACATATTTTCCAAGTCAAATCCTGCATGAAATCCACCTCTGAAACCAGTAAATAATTCAGCATTTCCTTTACAATGCTCTTAACATTTGTTTCATTTGTGATCAAATATAAGAGATCTAAAGCTAATTTCTTAATGGTGAAATCATTCTCTTTCAGACATTCAAGGATTGTGGCTTTATGCTTCTGAACAGCACTCAAATCATGCTTTAAAACCTTTTGTAAGGAATATAAAGAGACATATTTGGAATTAGAGTCTTTATTCGCAAGGAATTTCCCTAGGATATTAATACCTAGAATCCTTAAAGTGTTCACTGATTCTATCGCCATAATCGTCTTCACACATTCAAATAACACTGCATTGCCTGAATTCTTATTCGAAGAAGTATTTGTAGCGACTTGAGCCAGTATATCACCTATTTCATCACTTAAAGCCTGATCATTTAAAGCCATACTCCTAAAGAACTTCAAGATCTCCACCTGAAGAAAAGGATCAGAGATCCCTGAAACATCATATTCTGATGAATAACTAGTCACAAGACCTTTAAGCATTTTAGTCAAAGATGGTATAAATTTCTTGAATTTGATCTTATAAGCAGGTTTCAACTGCAAAATATCGTCGATTAAAGCCAAAGCACTCAGAAGAATACCATGGTTCTGCTCTTCTATCAACCCTTCGATTTTGCCAATAAACTCATCAACCATTTCAGGAACCTTCCTTATGATCCTTGTAGCAGCTAAAATAGCTTTTTTCTTGATATAACTCGCCGTGGAACTATCCATTAATTTTCCTACTTGTGGAGCCAATTCTCTACACATGTCGGCTGTGCAGATTTCACTCAGAGCTGCCAATGATAAAGAAATGATATAATTGTTAGGACTCGTCAAATCTATGCGAATGCGGTTCGTAGCCATCATAAGAACCTCAGATTTCTCATTGAATAATTGAGTCAAACCCAAATAACCGATTCTTTTCTCGGAAAAGGTGTTCATCGTTATTAACTTTAGACATTCCATTTGACCGAAATCGGTATCGTGGCCTAACATATTGATGAAAAGCAGTTTTGCAACGTTTCTTGGACGAAATTCTTCTTCGTTTTCCTTTGAAAAAATAAGAGAGTTTTAGGGGGGCATGAAAGAAAAATTACTGTGAAGGAGTTACGAATAGCGGCTTTCTCACGCTGGATCAGGGCTCGTTCTTCAGCTGCAGTTTTGCAGGCTCGGACGTCTTTGATAAGATCACGAAGTTTAATGGACATTTTTCTTTAGGGGGTTAGAAAATCAAAGGATTATTTTATTATTTTGAAATAATTCAGAATATGATTTCTTAGGGAATTTAAAGAAAAATGAAATATTTATTTATTTTTAAATGAGATTATTTTTTAATGTTTTTATTGAGAGAAAAATAATTTAAAAAAAAGTTTATTAAAAAACCCTTTTTTAATTTATAAGATCAAATGCAAAAACTCGGATCAAAAGCCCTCAGACTTGATAAATTCAATCTTTTACTCCAAAAAACTCAGGTTTTTTCCATTTTTATCCAAAAGAAACATATACAATTCTTTAGGAAAAAGTCTTGAAAAAAAAGTTAATTTTCCCCAAATTCGTGAAAATCGTGGAAGTAGGTCCTCGTGACGGCCTGCAGAATGAAAAAACCTTGGTTTCAACTGTTGATAAAATCAAATTGATTAATGGACTTTCCAAAACAGGGCTTCAGGCTATAGAAGTCACTAGTTTCGTATCACCGAAATGGGTTCCTCAAGTAAAATTTATAAAGAAAAAATTAGCATTTTTGTTAAAAAATCAATGAAATATTAGATGGCTGATAACTTAGAAGTTTATAAATCAATAGATAAATCTCTTTCTATTAATTATCCTGTATTGGTGCCGAATCTCGCAGGTTTGGAAAATGCTTTGAAAGCAGGAGTAAAGGAAATTGCGATATTTGGAGCTGCTTCTGAGACTTTTTCACAGAAAAACATTAATTGTTCTATAGTATTTTCGTTGATTTCGAAGGTTTTTTCATTTTTTTTTGGGAAAAAAAGGCGGAAAGCATTGAAAAATTCGCATTAGTTATAAAAGAAGCGAAAAAGCATAAACTTTTGATAAGAGGGTATATATCATGCGTGATGGGATGCCCTTATGAAGGAGATATCAGTCCGGAAAAAGTGAATGAAGTTGCACAACAAATGTGGGATTTAGGTAAAATTCGATAAAATTCATTAATCATATGCAATTTTGTTATAATAAATTATGATTAAATTATAAGGTTGTTATGAGATTTCTTTGGGTGATACTGTGGGTCTAGGCACTCCTGAAAAGACCTCTAAATTATTTGATGCTATCAAGAAGATTCCTGTTAAAAATCTAGCAGCACATTTCCATGATACTTATGACACAGCATTAGAAAACCTGTTAATTGCTATTGAAAAAGGTGTTAGTGTTATTGATAGTTCTATTGGAGGATTAGGAGGCTGTCCTTATGCGAAGACAAGTGCTGGGAATGTGTGTACGGAGAATGTCGTGGCGTTATTACATGCGTTGGGAATCAAAACAGGCGTTGATCTGGATATGTTGAAGGAGATTGGAACTGATATCACCGAGAAATTGGGAAGAGAAAATATGAGTTTAATATAGAAAATCGATTTTTTTTTGTGGAAATTGAAAAATTTCTAATTATTTTGATAATTTATTTTAAAAATCAAGATATTAATATAATGAGAAAATATAGATGGAAAAAATCAATTTTATTCAACTAATGAGCTTAATCTGACAAAACTGGAAGAAAATTTCATTTTGATAAATTACTAGTTTTAGAATAAAAACAAATCAAAATCAAAAACTGATAGAAAAAACCAAAAAAACTACCCACAGCATTTTAACTCAAAAATTTCAAAAATAATTTATTAAAAAATCTATAAAGCCATTATATTCATAAATATCTTAACTCTTCTCCTCAAAAACCCCATCTTACTGCCAATAAAATCATCAATGGACCCCTCTAAATTTAATCAGTCTTCGAACCTTTTTCATAATAAACACAATATGAATGAATTCTCCGTTTTGTTCAATTCCGCTTTAAATAAACCAGAACTTCTAGAAGATGATGAAGAATCCAATACAAATAGAACCAGTGGACGCTGGAGTAAAGAAGAACATCATAGATTTATTGAAGGTTTAACAAAATATGGCAAAAATTGGAAGAAAGTCGAAGAACATATAGGAACAAGAACTGGAGCACAAATAAGGTCCCATGCACAGAAATTCTTTATTAGATTAACAAAAGAATTCAAAAAAAGGGTACAAAAAGAAGATAATTTAGGCATTTGTGGAGAATTTCAAATCGACGATAAAAAAACGGAGAATAGACAAAGGTCCAATAGCATGATCAGCAATTTCTCCAACTTTTCTTTAGGTTTTTTTCTAAGAAAATAGAGTAAATTCTTGTTGTTTTTATAGATAATATATCAGAAAATGAAGAAGATGAGAAGGTAACACATGAGAAAAAACTGGTAAAAGAACCGAAACTAGATAATAATAATCAAGAAAAACATGAAAATAATCATAAAATTAATGAAAATTCTCATCAGGAAAAGCCTAATGAAAAATTCATTGAAAAACCTAATGAAAAATTCATTGAAAAATATAATGAAAAATTTGATGAAAATATTGAAAAACCACCTGGAAATTTAGGATTAGAGCGTTTTTTATCAAATGTTTCTGAAAAACAAGAGGATGTTAAGAACAAACTGATGAAATCGCAAGAAAATAACGAGGTTTTAAAGATTCCAAGCTACGAGAAACAGCTGAATCATTATCAAGGCGTCATAAAATTCTTCCAAGGACTTCACAGTTATTACGAAAGCGGGACTTCAAGCCCTAATCCTCCACAGCAAGGGTTTTTAGAAGCAAACGAAATCAAACAAAACCAATCATTTTTTGATTTTATCCTGTAATTTCTTCTTTATTTTATAAGGGAAATTCAATGTTTTTGTATAAATAGGAGAAATCTGGAGAAATATGTGAATAAAGCACATAATATCATTGATATGAAAGGAAGTCCTCCTATAAGAATAAGGAAATTATCAGATTTAGTGATAATGCCAATGGAAGAAAATACATTGAATAAAGGCCAATTTATTCAACAAAATGAGAAGAAAAGTCCAAAGAAACTATTATTTCCAAATGATATGCCTCGAATGAGGAAAGGTTCTTTTAATTTATGCAATGAGAATGAAATCGATAATAAGAAACTGGAGAATTTAAAGAGAAAAACTTTGATAAAGGATGTAGTAGAAAAGAAGCAAAAGATCTAAAAATACATATAATTTTTAACATATATATATATATCTAGTCAAAAGGACTGATAATTTGTCATTTTTTTCAAATTAACTTAATATTATTACTAAAAAAAGTATAAAATTCTTTTATTTTTCGAGGTTTAAATCCTTATAAGACTCTCTGATCTTCATTATCACAGAAAGCGTCTCTTCAAGCTGTTTTTCTAATTGTTCTTTCTTTGTAAGCATGTCCTTGTGTTTCTGCAAAAAGTTCGTTTCTTTGTTTTTCTGGACTTCTTCAGATAATAGGTTTTTTTCTTCCTCAGCTTTTTTACGTTTTTCAAGCCTTAAAAACTCGATTTCTTCTAATTCTCTTTTATTCTTTTCTTTCAGCTCTTCTTTACTTTTTTCACGAGTGATTGCAAGCCAATTATGGTGTTTTTCCTTTAAAATGAATATATTATAAAAGAAAACTCATCAAATATCCTTACATAAGTCTCAATTTCCTCTTTTTCCTTCAATTTCTTTTGTTCTTTCAATTGTTTTTTATAGATTCTATTGGTTAAAACCTCAGTAATTTTCTTATCTTTTAAGGCGATTTTCTCTTGTTTTTCCTCGAAGCCTTTTCTTTCTAAAAAGCGTTTTTCTATATCTAATTCTTTTTTTCGATCTTCTTCTTTCTCTTTCAAAGTCTTATAAGCCTCGACTTTCTTCATTTCTTTTGTAAAAGCGCTTGTTAATTTAGTCTTTTGTGAATCCAGTTGCTTCATTTCCTTTTTCAAATGTTCCATGTCTTTTTTTATCAATCTTTCGCCTATTGGCTCACTTGTATCTCTCCTCGAATTATTCAAAGAATTACTGATGAAATCTACGCTTTTCGGATGATGAACGGAATTTTTCTTTAAAGAAGAGCCTTGGCCTTGTAAATAAAGATTGATTTGTGATACCACTTTCGGCTTTTTCATCTTAATCTTCATTATTCTCTCAAATTTCGTCTCTTTTTTAATGAGAAAAGACCGTTTTGAAGGGATTATTGTCTCTTCATAGATCAAAGGCTTCGTTTCAAAGATTCTTTTGATAATTCGAGGTTTTATCGCTTGGGAGTTTAAAGCGTTTTTCGATGGGGTTTTATTGGGTTTTTCTTTTGTAAAAGGTTTTGGAGATCTAGGAGGTGTTTTATCAGGTGGTATGAAAATTTGTTGTTGTGAAGGGGATATTTTGAGCACTGAAGGCTGTTCTTCTTCAAGAAATTCGTTATCAAGATCATAATTTGAATTATAAGGAAGATTTTCTCTTTCATAAGATGATTCTTTGTATATGTCTTTCATATTATAATGATCTTTTTGAATTTCTTTCATGTTATAATGAAGATTTTCTCTATCTTTTTTAATTTTTTTCATATTAAAATGAAGATTTTCTCGTTCATAAGGTTCTTCATGAATTTCCTTCATATTTTCAAAAGAATCCTTCTTCACAGAATCTCTGTTCACTTTCTTTGTAGAATGCTTATGAACAGAAGAGTCCTTTTCAACGATAAAAAACTCAATGTATTTCAGGGCTAATATCGTAAAACCAGCTAATTTCTTCATTGTGTCTAAAATTAAGGAATTTTCGCTATTTTGAAGAATAGAACCTTTCGTTAAAAGGCTTTTTTTAGCTAAAGATAGAGAATTGATATTATGAAATTGCCCTTGCTGGACTAATCTAGGGAATTCTTTTAAGAAACCAAGGGTTTGACTTGGAGATGCGAGGAGTTTCTGTATAGATATCCAAGAAAAAGAAGCATTATCTAAGGTTTTTCCTTGTAGAACACAGAAACTTCCACAAATTCGAAGAATTTCTTGATCAGGCTTTATGAGGCTTTTTACAGTCTTTTGGTGTTTTCCTTGAATATCAGCAAAAATTCTTTAAAAAAAAGGGGGTTTTACCATCAATGCCTTGATACTGAAGCTTTTGATCACGGTTTGCAAAGAAGAAAGACATTCTTCGAGATCAGATAATTTTTCATAATATTCTAAAGGATTTTTCAGCAATTCTTCAAGGGAAAATGACTTTGGAGTTGATGAATCTAGGATTTTTTTTGATTTTATTAATGGAAAATCCTTTATTTTATTCTGTTCTTTATTTATCGAGAGCTCTTTATTGATGAATAGTTCTTTATTTATGAATAGTTCTTTATTTATATCAGTTAAACTCTTTTTATGATCATTATTTTCTTTATAATCTATTTGATAGTTCTTGTTTAGCTGTATAGTGTCTTGAGAGTTATTTATCAAGCTTTTTCGAGAATTATTCATGATGGGCTCTTCTATTTCTTCTTGAGCTCCTTCATATTTTGTCGTTAAATTGAGAATCTTCAAGATTTTTGATGAATTTTTGAAAGAACGAGGCTTGTTTTTAGGAGGTTTTTGTGAAGAAAGTTCTGGGCTTTTATTCTCGAAATTTTCTTTATTGTTGCTTTTGTGATTGGATGAAGTTTTGAAAAGAGATTTTTCTTTGTATTCGAAAGAAATGTTGGGGTCGCAAGGATCTTTGAAGGGGGAGAGTTTATAGTTTGGACGCTCAGTATTGCAGTTGGCGAGTTTGGAAGAAGATTTATGGGGAGTTGTAGTGATTTTCATTTTTTTGTGGTTGTTGAAATTAAAAAAAATTTAATTAAAAAGTAAAAAGGGTTTTTTATTTTTTTATTTTATGAGATTTTTTAGTTTTTTGATGAAATAATTTAATGATTAATGTAAATTTCTTGTAAATTAAAATCTATTACAAAAACAAAAAAAATAGTCAATTTTCTTATTTTTCAAAAATAAAACCCAATATTTCAAATATTTTAAAATTCCCAAAAACTTCAAAAATGCGAACATCCTCCCGTCTTCAAACTAAAAAATCTCTTCAAGAAGAAAATTCAAAGCCTAAAGAAGAAGAAAAACCTCAACGAAACAATAGAAAAGCTGACAAAACTGAGAAAAAAGATAAAGAAACTATAGAAAAAGCCCAGAAAAACAATAAAAAAGGCGAAAAAAATCGAAAAAAGAGTCCAACTCCTGATAAAAATGATAAAAAAGATGCTAAAACAAAAGTTTTAAAGAAGAAAGTTGAGGCTGAAAAGGATGAAAAAGAGGATAAAAAAGAAGATAAGAAGAATGGTAAACGTCAAAAGAGAGAAATTGATGATAAAGACGATGATGAAAGAAAAGCCCAAAAAAAAGATGAAGAAAACAAAAAAAAAACTCTGAAAAAAGATGAAGAAGAAGAGAAAAAAGAAGATAAAACAAAGAAAGACGATAAAAAAGATGAAAAAGATGAGAAAATGGTGAAATTGATCACAAAAGGTGGGTATGTCGTCGATCAGTTCTGTCCTATAAAGAACTCAGTTCACGTTTATGTTTCAGCTTCCAAAGCCTATGATGCCACTCTCAACCAAAGCAACGTCTCCCATAACAATAATAAATTCTATATCATACAAGTTTTACAAGATGATAAAAACTCAAGTATTTTCAATGAATTATTTTATTTTTTAGTTCTTTAAATATAATTTTTTTTTTATTTTGCATATAATAGATATTTTTCATTTTTGGAATCGATGGGGTCGTGTTGGTGTTAATGGCCAAAACATCTGCAGAGGTCCTCTAGATTTGGGTTCAGCGATTAAGGAATATGAAACTAAGCTTTATGACAAAACCGTTAAAGGAGATTATCGTATTTTAGATATTGTGAATGATGATGATGATGGTAAAGAAGAGACCAAAGAAAGTTCGTTTTTATTTAATTTATCGATGAAATCATTAATGAATTCTATTGAATTTCATTGAATAGAAGATGAAAAGCCGAAAGAAGAAAAGACACAAGATGATTTCGATAAGAGCAAACTGCCTAATTCTGTGAAGAATCTCATGCAATTGATATTCGATTTGAGTATGATGAACAATCAAATGAAAGAAATCGGGTATGATGCGAAGAAAATGCCATTGGGAAAATTATCTAAGAGTAATATTGAAAAAGGCTATAAGATTCTTAGTGATATTGCTGAATGTTTGAATAATCCAAAGCCTCAAAAAGATAAATTAGAGAAACTTTCTTCAGATTTTTATTCATATATACCTCATGATTTTGGCTTCAAGTTAATTTTTTTCTTCGAAATTTATCAATTTTTTTTAAATTTTGTGTTTTTTCAAAAGAAAAATGTATAATTTTATCTTGGACTCTCAGAAGAAAGTGAAGGATAAGTTAGAAATGTTGCAGTCACTTGCTGATATTCAAATCGCCACAAAGCTTTTAGAAGATCTGTCAAAATCTGATAATATACTTGATGATCATTACCAGAAGCTCAAATGCACAATTCAACCCATAGACTCTTCAGTAAATTTAAATTTTATTTGACAAATTTAAAAATTCAACAAAAAATTTTACTTTTTTCAATAAAATAATTATTTTTTTTATTTTTAGTCTGATGAATTCAAACTTGTCCAAGCTTATGTGAAAAACACACATGCTGCAACCCATTCTTCCTATTCCCTCGAAATCCAAGACCTATTCACCATCAAACGAGAAGGCGAATACGAAGCATATGAGGATTATTCGAAAGATATCCCCAATAAAATGCTCTTATGGCATGGGTCTAGATTAACGAATTATGTGGGTATTTTATCACAAGGATTGAGAATAGCACCTCCTGAAGCACCTTCTACTGGATATATGTTTGGTAAAGGGGTTTATTTCGCTGACATGGTTTCGAAAAGTGCTAATTACTGTTATTCAAACTCACAAAACCCTGTGAGCTGCATGCTGCTTTGTGAGGTCGCGCTTGGAAATATGAATGAAAAGTTCTATGCTGATTCGAATGCCAATATTTTGCCTATAGATAAACATAGGTTTTTTAAATTTATTTTATTGGTTTTCTTTTTAATTTATTATAAAAAGTACCAAAGGATGTGGAAAAACCGCCCCAAATGATGCTGATATTGTGGATTTGAATGGTGTTAAGGTTCCTATAGGAACTCCGAAAAACAGTGATGCTGGATTGGTTTATTTCAATTATAATTGTGATTTATTCTTTTATTCTTTAGGGATCCCTGATGTATAATGAATATATCGTGTATAATGTGAAGCAGGTCAGAATGAAATATTTAATAAAAATGAAGTTTAACTATCAGAAATGGTAATATTTTCCAAAAAAATAAGAAAAATTACAAGAAAACTAAACAAAGAAAAAATTAATGAAGAAAAAATTTTTTTTGATGTAATATAAAAAAAATATCAAATAAATGACGAGCAAGACTAAATTAGTTTATTTAAAAAAAATTAATAAAAATTACACACAAAAAAAGAAAGAATTAAACAAAAACCAATGGATTTCGATAAACTAATGTCACCAAAAAGCTCAAAACAACAAGCTCAAATTTTATCAAATACAAAAGAACTTCCAAAAATCTTCATCAAATTCAAGAGAAATCATCTCAATTCCTATGTTTATCTTGGTATATTTTTTAAAGTAGTAAACGACACTGATAAAAAAAATTCAAATAGTTTATTTCCAAAACCAAAAAATCTTCAAAGTTGTGAAAAAGGTCCTTTTTTTTTTATTATTTTTCCTAAATCCCATCATAAAAACACATTTAGAAAAAAATTTTCTCTTCTTTTTTCATTAATGAACTCATAATCCAAGAAAAATTACAAGGAATGGACATAGAGCGAATCCTTCATCAGAACGTGACTTCCGAAGAATTCAACCTTACCCTTGCTGAGCCTTTAGGACCAAATCTTAAGCAGCTATATAAAATCTGTGATTGGAACTTTTCAACACCCACGATTTGTCAAATCGGCATTCGACTAGTAAA
>JFJP01005342.1_pt1 | contig 32769 bp, 31 predicted proteins | sample 431651 | NCBI WGS metagenome assembly JFJP01 (sample SAMN02602958, study PRJNA72255) | Microbial mat metagenome, whole genome shotgun sequencing project. | biome: fresh water; feature: sink hole; material: water; isolation source: purple microbial (photo- and chemosynthetic) mats found in... | reverse complement strand
CTCCGACACCTCTGCCTGGCATGAGCCTGCCATCCGCCGGCCGTGGCCAGCGCGTCAGCCTGGAGCGTGGCGTCGCGACACGCAGCAAGAAAAACCCGGGCAAACGCTCCAAGAAGGGCGGTTGATCCCGCGCCCCATGCGGGCGGCTTAGCCGTCCGCATTGATCTGCTTGATCAATTCCTGTAGCACATCCGCAGCGCGGTCATTGTCAATCTGGCATGTGCCAGCGTTTTCATGGCCGCCGCCGCCATAGGTCAGCATCAGATCGCCGATATTGGTTTTGGATGAGCGGTTCAGGATCGACTTGCCGGTTGCAAAAACCGTGTTTTGCTTCTGCACACCCCACATCGCATGGATCGAGATGTTGGTGTTCGGAAACATCGCATAAATCATGAAACGGTTGACTGCGAAGATGGTTTCCTCATTGCGCAAATCCAGCACGGCCAGGTTTCCATAGACCGTGGTGCAGCGCTCTATCTGTTCGCGCGCCTTGGCAGTATGTTCAAAATACAGGTCAATGCGCTCGACCACGTCGGGCAGTTGCAGAATTTCGTCAATGTCGTGGTCGCGGCAATACTTGATGAGATCCATCATCAACTGGTAATTGCTGACACGAAATTCCCTGAAGCGCCCCAGTCCGGTACGCGAATCCATCAGGAAGTTGAGCAGCACCCAATCCTTGGGCTCCAGGATTTCGTCCGCAGAGAATTGGGCAGAATCCCCTTTATCCACGGCTTCCATCATGTTGAAAAAGCGCGCAGGAAATCGTGTGGCACCACCGTAATGGTCGTACACCACGCGCGCCGCCGAAGCGGCATGCGGCAAGATGATGTGGTTGGACCGCTCACCGACGTTGCGCACCGTCTCGGACGCATGGTGGTCAAAGGCCAGATGGACGCCCTGCACGAAGGGCAGGTTGGTGGTGATGTCGCGCTCGGTGATTTCGATCTTGCCGTCCTGCATGTCCTTGGGATGGACAAACTTGATGTCGTCGATCAGATCGAGGTCATTGAGCAATACGGCGCACACCAGGCCATCAAAATCGCTACGGGTGACCAGTCGGAACTTCTGATTTGCCATGGGGTGCTCTCCACGTGGGGTTATAGAAAATGCATTCTAGCCCGACGCGCGCAACGTCTGCAAAGTTGGCCTGCAACGCACGCAATCCGGCTATCGCCCTGCCTGAATGTCTGCCACCAACGCCTCCACGGTCTGCAGGCCTTTGGTGGTGCCGTCGGTCAGAAAGCGCCCTCCCACACCAATCGCCGGGACCCCTTCGATCTTGTACGCCCTGGTCAACTGGCCCGCCCGCGTGGCTTTGGAAACCACAGAAAACGAAGCAAACTGCTCCATGAACTTGGCACGGTCCACTCCTTGCATGGCCACCCAATCGGCCGCTGCTGCAGCGTCCCTGAAGCTTCTGCGTTCAGAATGGATGGCCGAGAACACCCCCGCATGCAACTTGTCAACCATGCCCATCGCCTCGATCGCGTAATACATGCGCTGCAGCACCTCAAAATCCTGCATGAATGCGACCGGCACCTGGCGGATCGCCACATTCTTCGGTGCCCGCTTGCTCCAGGCCGCAAAGGTGGGCTCAAAGAGGTTGCAGTGCGGACACATGTAGGAGAAGAAAACCGCCACTTCCACCTTGCCCGCCGGAGCGTCTACCGGTGCACGTGGATCGAGCACCTGGTAGTCCTTGCCGGCCACCGGTTTTGCCGCCTGCGCCCATAGCGCGCCCGGCACCAGGGCCAGCCCTGTGGCAACTTTCGAAAAATCTCTACGCTTCATGTTCATGCTAATGCTCTCCTGATAGGCTTCCTGTGATCGGGGTGCGCAACAATAGTTCCGCCACCCACTCCTAGCGCTGCACGCGCACCAACGATGTTTCCAGACCGGCCTCGTCCAGTTTGGTCTTGGATTTCTCGCCATCTTCCTTTTTTTCAAACGGGCCAACCCGCACGCGAAAAACGGTTCGCCCAGACTGTTCACGTTCGGATATTTTGGTCTCAATACCACTCAGGGACAATTTGGCGCGCTGTGCCTCTGCATCTTCCATGGTCTTGTAAGCCCCCACCTGGACAAAGTACAAAAATGGCTCGGCCTCGGCTGCGCTGGTCTTGGACTTGGCTTTGGCCAGGTCCCCCAGCGGGTCGGCCGAGACAGCAGGCTTGGGATCGGGTTTTGCATCGGCTTTGCTGTCTGCCTTGGGTTCCGCTTTGCCGGCAATGTCCTTGCCACTTGGTTTCGGTTCTGCCTTGGGCGCAGATGCTGCAGATGCAGGGGCGGCCGGTGGTGCGCCGGGCGTGACGTTGGTCGACGTGGTCTGGGCCGGGTTCTTGCCGTACAGGGGCGCGTTGGGGTCCCAGTCCTTGTTCTTGCGTGCCTCAGCCTCGTCCTGTTCGGCCGAGCGGCTTTGCCCCTTGTTCATGAATGGAATCGGCACCTTGGTCACGTACACCGCCACCGCCAGGGCCAGCCCGAGACCCACCATTAAACCGATGATGAACCCCAGCAGGGTTCCGCCTTGCTCTCGCCTCATGCCATTCCTTCACGCAACGCTTCACATTTTTGCGGGTGCACCCACACCCAGCACCGCCAGCCCATTGTGCAACACCTGCGCCGTGGCTGCCACCAGCGCCAGTCGGGCCAGCTTGAAGCGTTCGTCATCGACCAGAATACGCTCACAGTCGTAATAGCTGTGGTAACTGGCCGCCAGTTCGCGCAGGTAGAAGGTCACATCATGCGGCGCAAAGTCTGCCGCGGCAGCGCACAGCATGTCGGGATATTTGGCCAGCAGCAGCATGAGCGCAAGCGCCTGCGGACTTTGCAACGCAGACAGGTCTACGGCGGACAACGCCCCAAGGTCACCACCCCAGGCAGTCAGCACAGAACAGATGCGCGCGTGGGCGTATTGCACGTAGTACACCGGGTTGTCGTTGTTCCTGGCGACCGCCAGGTCGACATCGAAGGTGTATTCCGTATCGGGCTTGCGGCTGAGCAGGAAGAAGCGCACCGCATCCTTGCTGGTCCACTCGATCAGGTCGCGCAGCGTCACATAGCTGCCGGCGCGTTTGGAAATCTTTACTTCTTCGCCGCCCTTGACGACCCGCACCATGGTGTGCAGCACATAGTCCGGGTAGCCCAGCGGGATGCCGACGTTGGCAGCCTGCAGGCCCGCCCGCACACGCGCAATCGTGCCGTGGTGGTCGGTACCCTGGATATTGACCACCTTGCTGAAACCACGCTCCCATTTGGCAATGTGGTAGGCCACATCCGGGACAAAGTAGGTGTAGGTGCCATCCTGCTTGCGCATCACCCGGTCCTTGTCGTCGCCGTACTCGGTCGACTGGAGCCACAGCGCACCGTCTTTTTCGTACGTCTTGCCCGACGCCTGCAGGGCCTGCACGGTCGCATCCACCCTCCCGCTGGTGTACAGGCTGCTTTCCAGGTAATAGTTGTCGAACTTGACCGCGAATGCCTGCAAGTCGAGGTCCTGCTCATGGCGCAGGTAGGCCACCGCAAATTCGCGTACGGCATCGAGATCGTCCACGTTGCCGGTAGAAGTCACTTCCCGGTCGTCGGCCTTCACGGTCTTGCAGGCCAGGAAATCGGTGGCGATGTCGGCGATGTAGTCCCCGTTGTAGGCTGACTCGGGCCACAGCGCATGGCCCGGGTGGATGCCCTTGGCGCGCAACTGGGTGCACTGTGCCAGGGTGGCGATCTGCACCCCTGCGTCGTTGTAATAGAACTCGCGGTAGACGTCCCAGCCCTGGGTCTGGAACAGGGAGCAAATGGTATCGCCTAGCGCGCCCTGGCGGGCATGGCCAACATGCAACGGACCGGTCGGATTGGCCGACACAAACTCCACCAACACACGTTTGCCATTGGGCGGCTGCACACCAAACTTCGCGCCCTGCTGCAACACCTCGCGGACCACTTGCTGCTTGGCCGCAGGCTTGAGACGGAAATTGATGAACCCAGGGCCAGCGATTTCGATGGCGTCCACCCACTTCTGGAAACTCGTCGTTTCCAGCAAATCGGTGCGCAATTTCTCTGCGAGCTGGCGAGGATTCATCTTCAGGGGCTTGGCCAGTTGCATCGCAGCGGTGGTGGCCAGGTCGCCATGGGCGGCAACCTTGGGCGATTCAAACGCCGCTTTGGCCCCCGCGCCGGGGGACAAAGCCTCAAGAGAAGCGGCGAGGGCTTCGAGTAGTTCAAGTTTTACAAAATGCATCGGAGGATTTTACGGGGGGCGTGGGGGCCAAGTAATTGCTTCGGGTCAACCGCATTGCCATGCACTGCGTTCTGTGCTCGAATCCCCTGCTACTTTTCTTTTGCAACAATGGCATCCCAAGCCATTTAACTTTCAGGACTTCCGATGAAAAAACTACTCACTCTGGCCGCTTTGGGCCTTTCCATGTCCCTTTGCACCGCTTACGCTGCCGATGGCAACACGGCCCAACAAGGCAAGATGAAAACCTGCAATGCCGATGCGAAAACCAAAGACCTCAAGGGTGACGAGCGCAAAGCGTTCATGAAAGAGTGCCTGAGCGCCAAACCAGCCGAAGCCGAAGGTGGCGGCACAGCACAGCAAAACAAGATGAAGACCTGCAATGCAGACGCCAAGACCAAGGACCTCAAGGGCGATGAGCGCAAGAAATTCATGAAAGAGTGCCTCAGCGCCAAGTAATCCTTTCCGGATTGCAGTTTGATGTAGCCCGACCCAACTTTGTCAGGAGGTTGGGTGGCAGGGCGTTCTGCGTAGGTCAAGGAGGAGCCCGCGCAGCGGGCGGGGGACACGGAGCAGAGCGCCCTGCCACCCAGCCTCCTAGCGCACAAGACCGGCAACAATGCCTGCAAACACGGCTAGGCCCACCCAATGGTTAAGGCGGAACGCCTTGAAGCATCCGTCTCGCGTACGTGTGCGGATGAGCATGCCGTGCCACACCACCTGTGCACAGGCGAGCACCACTCCAACCCACCACCACGGCGAGGCGACTATGGGCGCCAGCAACCAGCTCCACAACGCAAGATACAGTGCATAAAACAGCAGGATTGCCGGTACGTCCCAGCGCCCCAGCGTGATAGCAGACGTTTTCATGCCGATCCGAAGATCGTCGTCGCGGTCGACCATGGCGTACTCAGTGTCATAGGCCAGTACCCAAAACAGATTTCCCAACAACAGTCCCCATGCCAGCAGCGGCACCTCACCCGTGACCGCGGCAAAGGCCATGGGGATGCCGAAGCTGAAAGCCACCCCTAGCACCGCCTGCGGCATCGAGACAAAACGTTTGGCATAGGGATACACCAGAGTAACCGCCAGCGCAGCGAACGACCAGGCGATGGTTGCGCGGTTGGTTGTCAGCACCAACCCAAAGGCCGTCAGCGCCAGCACAGCACCCACAACCAGTGCCTCCTTCGTGCTGATACGCCCACTGGTAACGGGCCGCTGTGCCGTGCGTTTCACATGCCGGTCGAAGTCGCGGTCGGCCACATCGTTGATACAGCACCCTGCGCTGCGCATCAGAATCGTTCCCAGCGTAAAGACCAACACCAGGTGCCAGCCGGGAAAGCCACCTGCCGCGATCCACAGCGCGCTGAGAGTGGGCCACAACAGCAGCAACCAGCCAGCGGGCCGGTTCCAGCGAATCAGATCCAGGTACAACGAAAGTTTGATTGGCACGGAAATGCTATGGTTTCAGTAGCTGCTTGCGCAGACCCCGCCTGCGTAAACGGCCCTATTCTTATGAAAGCCGGGTGACCCCGGGCAGCTCGCAGGCAACCACCGCATTGCGCAGCGCGGCGATGGCCTCGTAGCGCGTGAAGCTGCGTCGCCATACCAGCACGATACGGCGCATCGGCGGCTCACCTTTGGGGCCATCGTGCACCGCCAGGTACTTGACGTGAACCTCCTCTCCGCGCTTGGGTTTGGCTGCCAGCGCCTGCTTGGGTACGCTCAGGCGGGGCACCAGGGTGATGCCCATGCCGGCGGCCACCATGTGCTTGATGGTCTCCAGGGAAGAGCCTTCAAAACTGCGCCGAATGCCTTCGGCGTCACTGGAGAAACGCGCAAACTCCGGGCAGACTTCGAGCACGTGGTCACGAAAACAATGGCCATTGCCAAGCAACAGCATGGTTTCCTTTTTTAGCGCCGCCGTAGTCACACTGTCCTGCATTGCCAGCGGATGGTTCATCGGCACCGCAGCAAAGAACGGCTCGTCGTACAGTGGTGCGACTGCCAGCCCGGCGTCGGGGAAAGGCTCAGCCAAAATGGCGCAGTCGATCTCTCCGGTGCGCAACATTTCCAGCAACTTGACGGTGAAGTTTTCCTGCAGCATCAGCGGCATCTGCGGCGTGCGCTTGATGATCTGGTGCACAAGATCCGGCAGCAGGTAGGGTGCTATGGTGTAGATCACACCCAGCTTGAGGGACCCGGCCAGCGGATCTTTGCCGCGCTTGGCAATGTCCTTGATGTTGGCCGCCTGCTCCAGCACGCTTTGTGCCTGGCGCACGATCTCTTCACCCAGCGCCGTCACCGTCACTTCATTGGCGCTGCGCTCGAACAGCTTGACGTCGAGTTCCTCCTCGAGCTTTTTCACGGCCACTGACAGGGTGGGCTGCGACACAAAACAGGCCTCGGCGGCCTTGCCAAAGTGCCGTTCGCGCGCGACAGCGACTATGTATTTGAGTTCGGTAAGCGTCATGGCGCTATTGTCGCAGGCGCCAATGCTAATGCAGGCCCCGGATCAGTATCTCCAGACGCTCCTTCCATGCCAGGCGGCTCTCGGGTGTGGTGCCAGACAGAATCCGGAATTTGAGCAACTGCGGGTCGTCTTCTGTCCAGTAGTCATCTCGCACACCAATCTCGAGCTCGCCCGTGAGCGCAGTCACTTTGGCACCTTCCAGACTACCGTGGAAGGTGCGCTTGTTTGCGTGCAGGATGGCGCGACCCGTGGGATGCAGATCGATGAACCAGACGATATCGCCATTGGCGTCGATGCTCATCTCGGATGAACTGCCCTTGAAACGTGCCTTGTCCCGCCAGACCTCGATTTGCGCTGCCGCCTTGGCTTCGCGCTCGGCTTCGGTCAAGGCCGCCGGCGCATTCTTCCTGGCTTTGGCTGCCTGCGCCTCCGCGCGCTCGCGCTCTTCCTCTTCCTTGCGGCGCTTCTCGACATCAATCCGAACGTTGTGCTCGAGCTTGTCTACCCACAGCAGCAAGCGATTGGCGTAACTCTGGAAGTCGTGTGCAATGGCGTCGGGGACATGATCAATTCGCACGCTTGACGTCTCGCCGGGAGGGCGCCCTTCAGCGCGGCACGCCAAGTCGTCGGACGATTGAAACACAATCGTGTTGAACCCCGTGTCAACCGGCGGACCGCCACCGTCAGGCTTGATCACCACTCGGGATGTCGATATCTTGAGACCCACCGCTGCAAAGGTGGCGGTCAGACTGCCCGTCTGCTGCTGTGGCTGCGCGTCGGGGGACTTCTGGTGGGTATAGCTTCCGTGGTGGGTTTGCACGACCACTTCCCGGCTCGCGTTGTGCGACTCCACGACAAGCCCCTGCGCGGTAAAGCGCACGCCGGTGGGCAAAGTCGCCACATCGGTCCGCAGAAGGTAGGCGTGGTATTCCATGTAGGCATAAATGCCCCCACCAATCACCAGTGCCGCGATCAGCGCCCACCACACGACCTGCATTGTTCCCACTGACTCCACCCCCGTCATGCCTTCAAAAACTCGGATTTTCCACCCAACCAGCGCGCGACGTGCTTTTCGGCCAGCAGCGGGTGGTGGTCCAGCAGCACGTGGGCTTCGCGACGCGCCCAGTCCAGCAGTGCGGTATCGACGCCCAAGTCGGCAAAGCGCAACATGGCTTCGCCGCTTTGGCGCGCCCCCAGAAACTCGCCTGGACCCCGGATTTCCAGATCACGCCGGGCAATTTCGAAGCCGTCACTGGTCTCTACCATAGCCTTGAGGCGCTCACGCGCGGTTTCACCCAGACGACCGCCGTCCCCTGTGGAATACAGCAGAACGCACGCTGACGCGGCCGCCCCGCGCCCTACCCGGCCACGCAACTGGTGCAACTGCGACAGCCCAAAACGCTCGGCATGCTCGATCACCATGAGCGACGCGTTGGGCACATCCACGCCCACTTCAATCACCGTGGTGCTCACAAGCACGGCCATGCGTCCCTGCACGAACTCCGCCATCACGGCCTTCTTTTCTTCGCTGGCCATACGGGAGTGCAAGAGGCCCACCTGTGCGGGCGCGCCGATTGAGTCACACACATCGGCCAGCGCAGCGGCAAGCTCTGTATGGGTCTGGGTGGCGTTGGTCAGGTCCAGCGCCTCGCTCTCCTCGATCAGCGGGCACACCCAATATACCTGTCGACCCAGTGCAATCTGCTGGCGGATGCGCTCCACCACCTCGCTGCGCCGTGCTTCGTTCACCAGCTTGGTCACCACGGGGGTGCGCCCAGGCGGGAGTTCGTCAATTGTCGACACATCCAGGTCAGCGTAGTAACTCATCGCCAGCGTGCGCGGAATGGGCGTGGCCGTCATCATCAGCAAATGCGGCTCCATGCCCTCGTGGCGCAACTTGCTGCGCAATGCCAGGCGCTGCGCTACGCCGAAACGGTGCTGCTCGTCGATGATCGCCAGCGCCAGGTTCTTGAAGTGCACTTTCTCCTGAATTACGGCATGGGTGCCCACGACCAATTGCGCCTCGCCGCTTTCGATCATGGCCAGCATGTCACGGCGCTCTTTCGCCTTCTGGTTGCCGGTCAGCCAGGCGGTGGTCACCCCCAGCGGCTCGAGCCAGCCAATGAGTTTGCGAAAGTGCTGCTCAGCCAGAATTTCCGTAGGCGCCATCAGTGCGCATTGCCATCCGGCATCGATGCAGATGGTCGCGGCCAACGCAGCCACCACCGTCTTTCCTGCCCCAACATCGCCCTGCAACAAGCGGTGCATGGGAACCAGGCGCGCCATGTCGCGGGCAATCTCCTCTACCACGCGCAACTGGGCTGCCGTCAGCGCAAAAGGGAGCTTGGCCAACAGTCCCTCGTAGAGCGGCAGCAGCACCGGGTCGGTCGAATCTGTTGCCAGATCAACCTCTTCCACAACCGCCAGCCGCAACACCGGCGCGCGCAAGTGGGCACGCAGTCGGCGCGAACGCAACTGTGAGATCTGCTGGGCGAGCAACTCCTCCGCCTTGAGCCGTTGCCACGCCGGGTGACTCTGGTCCGCCAGCGTGGCAAGGGCTACGTCGGGCTTGGGATGGTGCAAAAACAATAGCGCGTCACGCAGTGTCCACAAGGCCTGCGGGTTGATTTGCCTTAAATCTCCTGGAGAAAACGTATCGGACAAATCGGCCTGTGCCAACCCCGCCAATACCGCCTTGCGCAACGTTGGCTGCGCCAACCCCGCCACCGTGGGGTAAATCGGCGTGAGCGACTTGGGCAATTCGCCGCTGGCGCTGCGAAACGCGGGGTGCAGCATGGTCCAACCCAGAAACCCTCCTTTGACTTCGCCGCGCGCACGGATGCGGCAGCCCACCGCCAGCGCCTTTTGCTGTGATGGGTAGAAATTGAAAAAGCGCAGGGTGCAGGTGTCGGTACCATCATCCACCGTCACCACCAATTGCCGACGCGGTCGAAAACTCACTTCGCAATGCGTCACCACTGCTTCAATCTGCAGCGTGTCGCCCTCACGGGCATCGCGCAGTTTGCTGATGCGGGTTTCATCCTCGTAGCGCAACGGCAGGTGCAGGGCAAGATCAATATCGCGCACCAGGCCCAGCTTGGCCAACGCCTTTTCCACCGGACCCTTGCCAGCAGCCGTGCTGGGCAACGTATTGGATGGAGTGGCTGAACTGGGCGACATGGCCCGATTGTGCTCCGGCTTTGGTTGCTAAACTCGCAGCTCCTTCAACGGGTTTTCCCGTGGTGTACACCCATCCAACTTCACCCACCATGATCAAAAAGCTTTCTGCATTTTTTGTCACCGCCGCGGTATTCCTGTCAGTCATCGGCACGGCCAGCGCCCAAACTACAGCACCCTATCCCGCAAAGCCTATCCGCCTGATCGTGCCCTTTCCACCCGGCGGCGGCACCGACATACTTTCGCGCCTGGTCGCCAACAAACTGACCGAGGTTGCGCACTGGAATGTGGTGCCCGACAACAAGGCAGGTGCAGGTGGGACCATCGGTATCACCGAGGCGGTAAAAGCTGCCCCCAGCGGCTACGACATGGTGATGGGGCAAAAGGACAACCTGGTGGTCGGCCCCTGGCTGTACGGCAACCTGCCCTGGGACCCCACCAAAGACCTGGTCGCGGTAGCCCATGTGGCCTACACACCCGTGGTGATTGCCACCGCCGCCAACTCGCGCTTCAAGACCCTGGCCGATGTGGTCAACGCCGCACGCGCCGCGCCGGACACCATCACCTACGGCTCACCCGGTAACGGCACCACCATCCATCTGGCCGGAAACCTGTTCGAGAAGGCGGCCAACATTCAGGTCCGCCATATTCCCTATAAGGGTTCCAACCCAGCCTTGATGGATGCACTGGCAGGCAACGTGGACCTGTTGGTGTCGTCGCTCCCCTCTGCCATTGCCCAGATCAAGGCCGGCAAATTGCGCGCCCTGGCAGTCACCTCCATTGCACGCAGTAGCTCCATACCCGATGTCCCCACCGTGGCGGAGTCCGGCTACAAGGATTTTGATGTCGCCACCTGGTACGGTCTGTTCATGCCCGCTGGCACCCCCGCTGCGATCGTGAACACGGTGAACGCCAAGGTCAACGAGTTGCTGGCCAGCGCCGATGTCAAAGCCGCCATCCTGGCGCAGGGTGCAGAGCCACAGGCCATGAAGCCGGAGGCATTTGCCAACCTGCTCAAGACCGACTACGCCAAGTGGAAAGGCATTGTCCAAGCCTCGGGTGCCAAGATTGAGTAGTCTGGACACTTATAGGCTGAGTGACTTTGATTTTGCGCTGCCCGAGCACCTGATAGCGCAGCATCCGGCGTCTGAGCGCTCGGCATCCCGCTTGCTCGATGGTCGCTCCAATCCACCAATCGATCGGATTTTTCGCGAGTTGCCGTCGCTGCTGCAACCGGGCGATCTGGTGGTGTTTAACGACACCAAGGTCATCAACGCGCGCCTGTTTGGCGAGAAATCGACCGGCGGCAAGGTGGAACTGCTGGTCGAACGTGTGCTGGGCGGTAACCAGGTGGCCGCGCACATGCGGGTCAGCAAGAAGCCCGAGGTGGGGGCCACGCTGAAACTGGTGTGCTCGGCGGGTCACAGCGATGGCCTGAGCGCCACGTTGCTGGGACGCTGGCCCGACGCCGACGGTCCGCTGTTTCGGTTTGTCCTCTGCAACGATGCAGGAGACGACCCCTACACCCTGATGGAGCGCCACGGCCACGTGCCGCTACCGCCCTACATCACCCACACCGATTCCCCCGAGGACGCACAGCGCTATCAGACCGTTTTTGCGGCCCATCCGGGGGCCGTCGCCGCGCCCACCGCTGCACTGCATTTTGATGAAGCCTTGCTGGCACGACTCGACACCCTGGGAGTGCAACGCGCTTATGTGACGCTGCACGTGGGCGCAGGGACGTTTCAGCCTGTCAAGACCGAGAACCTGGCCGAGCACCAGATGCACAGCGAGTGGTGTACCGTGCCGATTGCCACGCAGCAGGCGATTGCCGAATGCAGGGCACGCAAAGGACGTGTTGTGGCGGTAGGCACGACCACTGTTCGGACACTGGAGAGCTGGGCTCTCGAAAATGCGGCCACGGAAGACGGGGTCAGAGCACACCCCCGCTTTGCGGGCGGTGATCCGACCCCATTGCCCGCTCCGACCCCTTTTTCGGGAGACACTAACATCTTCATCACCCCCGGATTCCAGTTTCAAGTGGTCGACCTGCTCATCACCAACTTCCACTTGCCCAAATCCAGCCTGATGATGCTGGTGAGTGCCTTTGCCGGCTACGAGCACATCAAGGCGTTGTACCAAGCAGCGATTGCGCGGGAGTACCGGTTCTTCAGTTACGGCGATGCGATGCTGCTGCAACGGGCAGCGCACCAACCCGTGTAAAGGAAAACACGCCATGAATGCATTGCAGCCCACCCTGGAGACGAATCGCTTGAAAAGCCTGCCCAAGGCCGAGGTGCATCTGCATCTGGAAGGAAGCTTCGACGCCGATGTGATCGTGCAATGGGCCAAGTTGGAAGGCGTGGCATTGCCCCGGCCCGCGGAAGACCTGTTCAAGTTTTCTGGTCTGCCCGATTTTCTTGAGTTTCTGGATTTGGCATGCGGCTTGGCGTCCACCACCGACCGCCTGGTGCAACTGAGCTACGGTCTGAGCCAGCGGCTGGCTGACAGTGGAACGGGTTACGCGGATGTCATCTTTAACCCCACCCATTGGCACGCCTGGCACGGGCGTTTTGGTGCCATGCTGGAGGCGATTGATGCGGGCTTTACGCAAGCCGAACAGGATGGTCTGCCCCGCGTGGGCTTGTGTGTCAGCCTGCTGCGTACACAATCTGCCGCCGCTGCCACAGAGTTGGTCGACACCTTGATCGCCATGCGCCACCCGCGGATCGTGGCGTTGTCGGTGGATGGCAATGAGGCCACAGCGGGTCGAACTGGCCCCCGATTTGCGCAAGCCTTTCGCCAGGCTGGTGCCGCGGGCCTGCGCCGCACGGTCCATGCGGGCGAGTCCAGCGGACCCGAAGGTGTCTGGGATGCCGTGGATGTGCTGGGTGCCGACCGCATTGACCATGGTGTCAGAGCCATCGAGGACTCTGCCTTGGTCCGCATGCTGGCTGACCGTCAGATTCCTTTGGGCATCTGCCCCACATCGAACCTCGTCCTGAACGTATACCCATCCATACAGGAGCACCCCATCGAGCAACTGCGTCTGGCGGGCGTGCGCGTCAGCGTCAACACCGACGATCCAGCTTTGCTTAACGCCACTCTGGTCGGGGAATATGCTCTGTGTCGGCAGGCTTTCGGCTGGACCGATGCGGTCACCAAGGCAGTCGCCAGAACTTCCATCGAAGCCAGCTTCGCCAATGAGGATATCAAAGCGACATTGCTGCGCGCCTTGGCATCCTGGTAGCGCGTCGCTCGGACGCACCAAGCACCCAGGCACACTATGGGCCGACTTTTCGCTGCTCTTGGATCGCCTGCGCCAGTGCCGCAACGCCACGCTGGATCTCTTCCACACTGGGCGTGACAAAGGACAACCGCATCGTGCGCGGATCGCCACCGCCTGCGTAAAACGGTGCACCCGGCACAAAAGCCACCCCTTTGTCCACGGCATGCGGCAGCAGTGCTACCGCATCCATGCCAGCCGGCAATCGAGCCCACAGAAACATCCCTCCTGCAGGTGTGTTCCAGGTCAGTGAAGTTTCACGCTGCGTATCCGCATTCGGGAAGTGCTGCGCCAGGGCCTGCAGCATGGCGTCACGCTGCGCTTTGTAGAGTGCACGAATCTTGGGCACGTGGCGGTCCAGGAAGCCGCCCTGCATCACTTCAAAAATCAGCCGCTGGTTGAAACCGGGGCTGTGCAGATCTGCCGCCTGTTTGGCTTGCAGCAGTTTGGGGTAGACCGCCTTGGGTGCCACCACAAACCCCATGCGCAAACCCGGTGCAAGCACCTTGGAGAACGACCCCAGATAAATGCCACCTTCCGGGTTGCGCGCGGTCAGTGGCGCAGGCGGCGGCGCATCGAACCACAGGTCGCCATAAGGGTTGTCTTCCATCAAGGGCAAGCCGGTACGCGCAGCATGCGCGCTCAGTGCCACGCGGCGTGCCTCGCTCATGGTGCGGCCCGTGGGATTCTGGAAATTGGGCAGCACATACAGAAAGCGGGCACCGTCTGTTTTGCTCTCAAGGTCGGCAACGTCCACGCCCTCGTCGTCGCTGGCGACGCTCACGACATCGGGCTCCATGGGCGTGAAGGCCATCACCGCACCCAGGTAGGTAGGCGACTCCACCAGCACGCGGCTGCCCGCATCGATCAGCACTTTGGCCACCAGATCCAGACCCTGCTGCGAACCGGTGGTGATGAGCACCTGCGCGGGGTCCACCTTCCACGGCAACTGCGACGCGACCAGTTCACGCAACGGTCCATAGCCCTCGCTGGCCGCGTACTGGAGTGCCCCAGCCGGGTCATCGTGCAGCACCTTGGCGCACGCCGCCTCAAACTCGGCCACCGGAAAGGTCTTGCTCGACGGCAAGCCACCAGCAAAGCTGATGATGCCGGGCCGCTCCGTCACTTTGAGGATCTCGCGGATCACCGAAGGGTTCATCTTTGCCGCACGCGCGGCCAGGGTCCAGTGGGTTGTCGTTGTCATGGTTTTTCGTTCACATTTTGGGGAGATAACGCACGCCGCTCAAACCGTCGTAGTCCACATCCTGCGTCCAGAACGTGGCCTTCATTTCCTGGGCGATGGCGTACATGGCGGCATCGGCCATTGCCAGTTTATGTCGGCGCGCCACCTGGGAGGCTGCAATCGCGCGCGCATCGGTCAGGTCCAGCACGCGACCCAGACGCATTACGTCCAGGCATTGGTTCAGCAGGGCTTGCGGCAAGCTGCGGCTCAGCACCTTGTGAACTTCAAACAAAGCAATCGTAGGCACCAGTAACAAGTTGCGCTCTTCGATCACAGGTTTGAACAGTGGTCCATTGGCACCTGCCTTAAAAAACTCTATCCAACCCGATGAATCCACAACATTCATTCGAACTCCCGATCCGGTTCTTTTTCAGGCTCAATGTCACCCAGGTCGTACCCTTTGAGCATGCCGTAGTAGGAACTCATCGGAACTTCCGGTTTGATCACCAACTCCTTGCCTCGCAATTCAAAGTGAATATGCGAGCCTGGTTGGATGCCAAGCTTGTTGCGCATGGCGACCGGCAGGGTCACCTGCCCCTTGCTGGAAACTACTGCTTCGACTGTATCCATTCGCCATCTCCTTACTTTTTGAAAGTAAAGCAAAGTATATTCCCAAGCAAACAGAAAAGTAAAATTCGACAATGCTCACATTTAACCTCCTCGCCACCGATCCTGCCACCCCCGATGGCGCTTATCTGGGCAGCCACGCCCGCCGCGGCCGCCTGACCCTCAACCACGGCGTGGTGGAAACGCCCATCTTCATGCCCGTGGGCACCTACGGCACGGTCAAGGGTGTGATGCCGCGCAGCCTGCACGAGATGGGCGCCCAGATCATTCTGGGCAACACCTTTCACCTGTGGATGCGCCCGGGGCTGGACGTGGTGCAGCAGTTTGGCGGCTTGCATGCATTTGAGAAATGGGACAAGCCCATCCTCACCGACTCGGGCGGCTTTCAGGTCTGGAGTCTGGGCAACATGCGCAAAATCTCCGAAGAGGGCGTGAAGTTTGCGTCGCCCGTCAATGGCGACAAGCTGTTTCTCACCCCCGAAATCAGCATGCAGATACAGACCACGCTGAACTCCGACATCGTGATGCAGTTTGACGAGTGCACGCCCTATCTTTCCGTGGAGCCCAAGACCAAGGGGCAGGTGACCACCGAGCGCGAGGCGCGCAGCTCCATGGAGCTCAGCCTGCGATGGGCAGCACGCTGCAAAGACGAATTTGCAAGACTGGATAACCCGAACGCCCTGTTTGGCATCGTGCAAGGCGGCATGCACGAGCATCTGCGCGACGAATCGCTGGACGGCCTGGAAGCGCTGGACTTCCCCGGCATTGCGGTGGGCGGCCTGTCGGTGGGTGAGCCCAAGGCTGACATGATGCGCGTCCTGCAACACATCGGCCCCAAATTACCCAGGCACAAACCGCACTACCTGATGGGGGTCGGCACGCCCGAAGACCTGATTGCGGGGGTGCAGAACGGTATCGACATGTTCGACTGCGTCATGCCCACACGCAATGCCCGCAACGGCACGCTGTTCTCGCGTTACGGCGACCTGAAAATTCGCAATGCTCGCCACAAGGCCGACCCCCAACCGTTGGATGTGACCTGCACCTGCCACGCCTGCGCCGGCAGCTCGGGTGTGGCCTGGGCGGACGGGGGGCGCGAAGGGTTTAGCAGGGCGTACCTGCACCACCTCGACCGGTGCGGCGAGATGCTTGGCCCCATGCTGGCGTCGATCCACAACCTGCATTACTACCTGAACCTGATGCAGGAGATTCGCGATGCACTCGACGCCGGGCGCTTTGGCGCTTATATAGTGCAATTTCACGCTGACCGCGTGCGAGGCATCTAGCCCGAAACTGCTACAACGTTTGTAGCTTCCCACGCTTTATTTACGGGCGCTGCAGGCACTATTTGCTTGTAAAAATGGTCAGCACACCGGTGTAGCCGTAGAGGTGGTTGCGGGCGATCTCGCCAGCGGCGAAAAAACCCACCAGGGGAACGTCGCCCAGGGCCCGGCGCACGATGTGCATTTCTGCGCTGGGGCCGCCAAAGTGAGCACCGCCACGCCCGGTGCAACTCACGTAAATGGCACCGACGATGGTTTTATCCGTCCCGCCCTCGGAAGACGCCAGTTCCTCACGCAGTTCAGAGCAGATGCGGGTGAGGTCGGCCCGCGCAGCCTGCACATTGCGGCGGCAAAACACCAGCTCATCGCCTTTTTCAACCCGATCGGTCACGGCAACGCCGCGGCGCGCAGGATCGAGTCCGATGATGTGGCGCACCACCACATCGTCGCCAAAATTCCCGGTGCGTTTGATGGTCGACGTATCCCCGGCACGGGCTCTGGACTGCTGCAAGCCGACCAAGGTGGCGCGCACCACTTCCAGTGCTTCGCGCGGCTGGTCCAGGGAAATGTGCAGGTCGTCCAGCATGGCGTCGAGCGCAGCCACACCATCGAGCTCCACCACCACATTCTGGTCCGACGCGGTGACGGTGTGGACGCGCGACACCGGCGTGCAGCCCTGCGTCACACGCGACACCAGGGGCACGTCAGCACCAAATGCCACGCCACTCAAGCCGCCGCTGAAAACGCCGCTGGCAGCGCCCTGTCCGCTGATGTTGCCGTTGCCGCCAACCGCAAAGTGCACACTGGTTGCCCGGCTGGACGCGACGCCACCGAATACATAGCCCGCGTCGGTGCGGTCTGCCATTTCTTCGATCAGGCCGGCCAGATCCAGCGTCTGGCCATCGGCATGGACCAAGGCTGTGTGGGCGTCAAACCCCAGGCCCAGCGGCGCCACGCCGGAGAACACACGATATTGATCGGGGGGAATGTCCAGCAGCATCAGCGCCAGCGCGGGTTCGTCCCAATACTCCACATTACTGGCAACGATGCCGACACCGACGCTGCCCGACCAGTCCGTCACCAGCGGCAACTCGGCCTGCAGGTATTCAAGAATTTCGGGGGCGGCCTGTGCAAAGTGGTCGGTGATATAGAGCAGCCCCAGGGTGGGGGCTCTGGCATAGCTGCCCGAGGTCATTTGCGCGCGCAACTGCGCCAGCACCAATGCAGCGGCCATCGGCCACTGCGGGGCCATGGCGTGTGCGCAGGGAAACAGGCTCAACGGCTGGACGATGCCTTCTTGGCCGTACTGCGACCGCCGGCAGAACTGCGCTTGGCCGTGGCCTTGGCCGACTTGACAGCCTCTTTGGCCAACCCGGTGGCCATGTTTTTGGTCACATCCACTGCTGTCTTGGTGGTGGCTTCCTTCATGGCATTCGCAGCGATCTGCTGGAACTGCTGGGTCAGCGAACCCCACAGATTCAGAGGGTCTACCAGACCCGCTACGGTGGATGTTGCCTTGGCAGTCTTGGACTCTTTGGGTGGCGACTTGTGGCCAGTGGCAACGTCAGAAATGGTTTTGGCCGTGCTGGCGGCTTTCTCGGTCACGCTCTTGACGCCCGAGTAGACCGAATCTGCCGCTTTGAGTTTGAGTGCGTTGGCAACATCACCAATATTGAAGTTCATGCCCTTGAGCGTAGCCAGGGTCATCTTCTGCACCTCCAGCGCCTGGATGGTGGCGCCCAGGGCCCGCGAGTTTTGCTCCAGCCAGAAATGCACCGCTTTGAGTTCGTCGATGCGCTTTTCCAGTTCTTCCACATTCAGGGTCGGTGCCACCCAGTTGCTCAGGTTGGGCATTTGCGGAATATTGGTGGTTGCACCCTTGGCGAGATTCTGTAGAAAATCAAAACCGGGCACGAACTTGCCGAAACCTGCATTGTCTGCATCGCTCATGGTGTCTCCAAAAAGGCTAAGAGGATCACTGTCGCACACAGCTTACACCACAACGGGGCAACACCGGTGTAAAGTGACGCGGCGTCCACTTGTCAAGTCGGAAGGGAAGTCATGAAATCATCACATCAAACCGTTGCCGTGCTGCTTGTTCTTTGCTCTGTTGCAGCCCATGCCCAGAATCTCAAACCAGGCCTCTGGGAAATAGCCACCCAGATGCAGGGCGGCGGTGGGCCGAAGAATGACGAAATGGCCAAGGCAATGAAAGAGCTGCAAAATCTGCCCCCGGAGCAGCGCAAGATGATGGAAACCATGATGGCCCAGCAGGGTGTGCAACTTGGCGCGGGAGCCGGTGGCGGCCTCACCATGAAAATCTGCATGACCAAGGAGATGGTCGACCGTAACGACATGCCGAGTCAGCAGGGCGACTGCAAACACACCTACGGCCAGCGTAGCGGAAATACGATGAAATTCTCATTTGTCTGCACCAAACCACCCAGCAGTGGGGAAGGACAGTTCACGTTCACCAGCCCCGAGGCCTACAGCACAACAATGGTCACCAGGGTGAACGCGCAAAAAACGGAAATGCAGTCTTCAGGGCGTTGGCTGAAAGCAGACTGCGGCGCGGTGAAACCCCTGCCAGCGGCAGTGAAGTAACAGGCACGCGGACGGCTCCTGGACATGATGCACTACACCTTTCTTTCGGCCACCATTCTTCTGGTACTCATTACCGACCCAATAGGCAATATCCCGATCTTCGCCAACGCGCTCAAGCATGTGGCACCAGAGCGTCGCGCGCGCGTCATCCTGCGGGAAATCCTGATCGCGTTTGCACTGTTGCTGACCTTCATGTTTGTTGGTGAGAGTTTCCTGCGGGTGATGAACCTCAGCGAGTTATCCCTGCAGATTGGTGGTGGTGTGATTTTGTTTCTGATTGCCCTGCGCATGGTGTTTCCGCCCCCGGCCAGCCATGTCGAAGAGCTCGTCGCAGAGCCCCTGATCGTGCCGCTCGCGGTGCCGGCCATTGCCGGCCCCTCGGCGCTGGCCACGGTGCTGTTGCTGGTGTCACAACAGCCGGAACGGCGCATGGAATGGATCGGCGCGCTGTGCGTCACCATGCTCGTAAGTGCCGTTGTGCTGGTATCGGCCGAGCGGGTTCAGCGTGTCATCGGCACGCGCCTGGTGGTTGCGATGGAGCGCCTGATGGGACTGGTGCTGGTGTCGGTGGCAATCGAGATGATGCTGCGCGGCTTCAAGGTGTTTGCGCAGCAGTTGATAAAGGGCTCGCCCTGACTTGGAATAGACTTAGAGGCAAGTCGACTCATTTCTGCACCGCCCTCGGTTCGCGCCGCAGTCCTTGTACAAAGGTTGGATTCTGTGTCTAGTCCCGTTCATGTGCGTACCCAGCTTGTCAGCTTCCTGTTCATGGATCTGGTGGCTTTCTCCAAGGAGTCGACCACTGCGCAACATCAGATCAAGGCGGTTCTGATCGAGCGACTCAATACTGCGCTGGCGCCCATTCCGGCAGTCGAATATCTTCTACGCGATACGGGCGATGGCTGCTATGTCGCATTTTGGGGAACCCCGGAACTCGCGCTATATACGGCGCTCGCGCTATGGCAATCATGTGGTCAGGGCAACGAAGTCGATGCGCTTCCGCGCCTGCGATTGCGGGTGGGTTTACACATCGGCACCGTGAAAGAAGTCCCCGACGTGGAAGGGCGCACAAACTATGTGGGCGACGGAATCAATGCAGCAAAACGCATTCAGGATCTCGCTGCGCCAGGGCAAATTCTGGCCTCACGCAGCTTTTTTGATGCATTCGACCATCTCGATACCGACTATGCCCGACTGTTTTCCGTCTCGGGATCGGGAGATGACAAGCATGGTCGATCGTATGAGTTGTTCGCACTGAACTTCATTCAGGTGCCGTTCGAAAAACTGGCGCTGGAAGTACTTCACATGTTTGGCAAGAAACCGGCGGTTACAGAGCTACCAACGCCCAAGCCTAGCGGATTCTCACAGACCAACGACTTTATCCGCCAATGGTTCATTCCAGTCAATGCGTTGCTGTTTTCGATCACGTTTTACATCAGCAACATTGGCAAAATCGCCGACCCCACCCGTGCGCTGGAATATACCGGCGTTGGTCTCCTGATGCTGTCGCTTTTGATGGGGCTCGCAGCGTGGTGGTTTTCAAGGCCGCCCGGGCGGTTGTTTTCCAGGCGGCACGTACGCCTGGCGAACCTATTGCAGCACAAGCCGGTAACGTGGTTGTCATTTGTTGTCGGTCTTGTCATGCTCGGCGGTGCCTGGCTGGACGTTGGAACGCTGGAGCGGACCAGGTCACAGGACACGGTTGCAACGCCGCGTGCGCCAGTGGTCGCGCAACCGGAGCCATCTGCTATGCCTGCGACATCCGTCAACATCCCCAGCACGCCGGCTTCAGCGACAGCAGCATTGCCACCAGCCTCACCAAAGGTCGCACCGGGGGCTGAAACATTCCCGATGCAGATAAAAAAGTCTCCCCCGGCAAGAACCGAAAAGACTGGAAAACCCCATACGGACACTGCTGTATCGAATCCGCGGTGCACGAGCCTGCTTCAAAGAGCCGGCTCGGGTGAACCTTTAACCCCCCAGGAACAACACGAAATGGTGACCTCATGCCAATGAAATCGGGACTACCGCCCTCTCTCTGCGCCCTTGCGTACCTGCGATCCCTGGTTCTTGTCGTCGGCATGGCTGGCCTTCTGGTCTCCTGCGCCGCTCCCCCACCGGCGTTACCGGAACGACCCGCAGCACCCAGTGCAGCAGTGGCTTTTGATACCGCGATTGACTACGCGGTAGATGACTTGCTTGTGCAGGCGCAACGCCTGCCGGAATTCCAGCCACCCGCCAAAAGTGCCGTCGAAGCAGTGCTGCAACGTGAGGTTCCACCCAAGATCAAAATCGTCGTAGACGTGGCCCTTGACAGCATCACCGGGCAGCAGACGCTGGCCACCCGCGTGCTCGATGCGCGGCTACTGGGACGCGCTACAGCCCGGTTTCCCCAGTTTGATGTGTCTGCATTGGCTGGTGCCGGAATAACGGCAAGTGGTGTACCCAATGGCCGTTTTCTGCTGGCAGCCGTGCTATCACCACTTGCACAACAAGCAAACAGCACAGACGCGCGTTTTCGTATCAACCTGTCCCTGACGGATCTGAACACGGGGTACGTGCTGGCACAGGCCGCGGTCCAAACCACCGCCGCAGGCGTGGATACCACCCCCACCAAGTTTTTCCAGGACAGCCCGTCCATCACACGCGACCGCATCGTCGAAGGACAACTTCGCACAGCGCAAGCCAAAGCCGGTTCCGAAGCCGATGGAGTCTACGTTTCCAGTCTCACCGTCTCAGCGCTGATTTCTGATGGGGCCAGACTGTACGACGCTGGCCAGTTTGAAGAGGCTTTGCGGGTCTATGAAACCGCAGAGGCACGTCCGGACGGCAAACAACTTCGGGTGCTTAATGGCGTGTACCTCAGCAACATGCAACTGGGCCGCACAGAGACCGCCGAGCAGGCCTTCGGTCGCATTGTTGCGCTTGGTTTAGGAACCAACAGCCTGGCCTTCAAGTTTCTCTTCAAACCCGGAACGACCGATTTCCTGGCAGATGCCAAAATCAGCAGCCCGTACCCGATGTGGCTTCGGGTTCTGGCCAAAGAAATGGGCAACTCCAAGCAATGTGTCTCTGTCGTGGGGCACTCCAGCCGCACGGGTGCAGAAAGCGTAAACGATCGACTTTCGCTGGCGCGTGCAGCAGCCATTCAGCGGCGGCTGGAGACCACCGTGCCGTCCTTGGCAGCACGCTTGCAGTCGTTGGGCATGGGGTACCGGGAGAACCTGATTGGCACCGGCACCGATGATCTGCGCGATGCCCTGGACCGTCGTGTCGAATTTCGGGTCAGGAGTTGCTCCTGACGACCTCCTGCTCGATCGCACCGAAAATACTGGCTCCGCCAGCACCCTTCATTTCTATGCGCACAGTATCACCATGGTGCAGAAAATCGGTGCTGGGTTGCCCATCCTGCAGGATTTCCATGGCCCGTTTCTCGACAATGCAGCTATAGCCCTGAGGCCACTCGGCACGCCCTTTGCGCTCCACTGCCTTGTTGCTCACCGGGCCCGCGCCCACGATGCTGCCAGCCGGCACCGGGCGCGTTTGCGCTAACGCGCTGAGCAGCCGACCAAAATGAAAGTGCATGTTGGCCCCTGCATCACACAAGCCCACCTTGCGACCATTCCAGGTAACTTGCAACTGACCGTGCAAACGCCCTCGGCTCCAGGCTTCGCCCAGTTCGTCAGGCGTGACGGCCACCGGACTAAAGGCGGTGCCGGGTCGCTGCAGTATCAAGGGACCAACGTACAGGTGCGCTGCATTGCACAGCATGATCAGGCGCACGCCATCCAGCGCCGAGTCTGCCGCACAACCCATCGGCAAGTCACCCGTCACAATGGCCAACCCGGCGCAAAAGTCCAGACCCATGGTGTCCCTTGCGCCAGTGATGGGGTCCATCGCGCCCCACACATTGGCCCCACTTCCTTGCGTCAGCTGCGGCTCCTGATCGTTGCCGGGGTCGATCGGCACACCCGCCGCCCGGGCAAGCACCTCACCATGACTCGGATACCCATTGCCATTCACCCACTGGTAAGCGCGCGGCAGCGGTGCCATGCATTGACGTGGGTCGAAGGTGAAGGCGTGGCGTGCCCGCCCGGCGTTGAGGGCATCCGAAAGATCCTGCAATTGGGGCGACAGGTAATTCCAATCGTCCAGAACCTGCTGCATGCGGTTGGCGATATGCGAAGCGTAGTGGGCCTGGGTGAGGTCGCGCGAGACCACCAGCAGTTGGCCATCGCGTGATCCGTCTCGGTATGTTGCAAGTTTCATGGGAGGGAATTGTCGCTCTGAATTAAACTGCCTCAACACCATGGCACACACTCCCGGTTCCTGCGCCCCATCATTGAGCCGTCGCGCGCGCGCGCTGACGTTGTTGAGCGTGGCTGTGGTTTTGGTACACGGTGCGGTTTTGCACGGTGCACCGCTGTTGCCCGACATGGCATTGGCCCCATCAACGCCCGATGTGCGGCCCTTTAGTACGCGCACAATTAACCCGCAACCCCAAGCAGCCACGCTGGCGGAGCCGCTTGCGCCCCGCCGCGCCGAAATACCTCGATTACCGGCCCCGCCTCGTAACACTGCCCGCAACGCAGAAATTCAGGGGAAAATGGCTCCAGAACCCACCCAGCAAGCGCAAGACGCTACTGAAAACATAGCGAATTCAAGCGAATCTGACACCGCCACAGTGCAGTTGGCCAGCGCAACGCCGGCTGCGCCAAACATGGAGTCTGTGCCTGCAGTGAGCCACGCCCCTCCTGCCGCGACGGTTGCATCGCAAGCTGCACCTGCGGTGCCTGCTACTGCGCCACGGCACCTGCTGTTGCCCGGCCCCGCGCGGCTGAAATACGGACTCAGGGGCGAAATCAAGGGAATCCCCTATTCCGCCAGCGGCGAATTACTTTGGCTGCACGACAGCAAGAATTACGAAGCGCGGCTGGAGATCAGCGTGTTCCTGCTGGGCTCCAAAGTGCAAACCAGCAAGGGCGAACTCACGCCGCAGGGGCTGGCGCCGATTCGCTTTGGCGACAAGTACCGCTCCGAAGTGGCGGCGCATTTCGAGCGCAGCAAAGGCAAAGTGTCCTTTAGCGCCAACACCCCCGATGTGCCACTGCAACCCGATGCGCAGGACCAGGTGAGCGCATTCATGCAACTGGCCGCTCTTGTGGGCGGCGATCCGGACCGTTTCCCCCCCGGAATGAAGCTTAGCTTTCAGGCGGTGGGGCCACGGTATGCTGAACAGTGGGCCTTCGCGGTGGGTGTGACGGAGATGCTGGATCTGCCTGGCGGCAAGGTTAAAGCCATACGATTCACGCGTGAATCCGCTGCCGAGTTTGACACCCGCGGCGATGTCTGGCTCGCCCCGGAAATGGATTACCTACCGGTGCGTATTCGCCTCACCCAGGCCAACGGTGATTTCCTGGACCTGCTCTGGAAATCCACCGAAAAACCTTGAAATACTGCTTGGCGCACCCAGTTGCAGTACAGGCACTATCATCCACACCATGCACACGCTCTACGATTCCGACACTTACTCCGTTACGCACATGCTGGCCAATGCCCCAGGCGAATTTGCGCCCAGTGCCGCTCCCAGCCTTGCGCGCCATGGCTTTGAAATTGTGGACAAACGCGCGGGCAAAGAGGTGTACCTTGACGGGTCGTGGGCCGAATTGTTCCAGCGCCATATCGTGGCTTGGCAAGTGAAGACACCGTCCCAGGAAGAAGTGGAAGATACGCTGGAACAATTTGCCGAACTAGCCCAAAACCCGGTGGTCGTTCACTAAGCAGCCCGGCCCTACCGCGGTGCGACAATCCTCGCACCATGAACCCGACCTACGTACTTACCCTCTCCTGCCCGGACCGCCTCGGGCTGGTCCATGCAGTTTCCGGCTTTCTGCTGGAGCGCTCAGGCAATATTGAAGAAGCCGCGCAGTACAACGACCCCGCTACAGGGCTGTTTTTCATGCGGGTGCAATTCCGCTGCGCGCAGCTCACCGCCGAGGACCTGCAAAGCCAGTTGGCCCTGTTTGCTGCCCCGTACCAGATGCGCTGCAGTCTGCATGCCACCGCGCAGCCGATGCGCACCGTGATCCTGGTCAGCAAGGAAGGCCACTGCCTCAACGACCTGCTGTTTCGCTGGAAGAGCGGTCTGTTGCCGGTCGACATCCGCGCCATCATCTCCAACCACCGCGACTTCTACCAGCTCGCCGCCAGCTACAACGTGCCGTTCCACCATATCGCGGTATCCCGCACCAGCAAGGAACAGGCCGAGGAGCGCCAACTAGAGATCATTCAGGCGGAAGAGGCTGAACTGGTGGTGCTGGCACGCTACATGCAGATCCTGTCGAATGAAATGTGCACGCAATTGTCCGGGCGCGCCATTAACATCCACCACTCCTTCCTGCCCAGCTTCAAGGGTGCCAAGCCCTACTACCAGGCGCACGAGCGGGGCGTCAAACTGATCGGTGCTACCGCCCACTATGTGACGGCCGACCTCGACGAAGGCCCCATCATCGAACAGGACGTGGCACGTGCCGACCACAGCAAGACGGTCGAAGACCTTACAGCGATGGGCCGCGACACCGAGAGCCAGGTGCTGGCGCGCGCCGTCAAGTGGCACAGCGAGCACCGCGTACTCCTGAACGGCCACAAAACCGTGATCTTCAAGTAGGAAGATTCAGGAAACCACTGGTTTCTGCGTGAACTGTGGGTGCCGCTTTGCCAGGAAGGCTGCGATACCCTCCTGCGCATCGGGCGTGACTGCTGCGCTGGCCATCTGCGCCACGGCCACCGTGTAGGCCTGGTCCTGCGGCAGACCGACCTGCCGGTAGAACGCCTGTTTTCCCAATTGCTTGGACAGCAAGCTTCCGCGCGTGGCACGCTGTATCAGGTCCAGCGTCGCGGACTCGAGCTGGTCGGCAGGAACACAGCGGTTGATGAGCCCCCAGTCCGCGGCAGTCTGGGCATCGATGGCGTCGCCCGTAAGCGCCATCTCCAGGGCGCGCTTGCGGCCAATGTTGCGCGCAATGGCCACCAGCGGTGTGTGGCAGAACAAGCCTGCCTTGCCGCCAGGAATAGCAAACGATGCCGTGTCAGCCGCTACCGCCAGATCACAGGTGGCAACCAACTGGCAACCCGCTGCGGTGGCCAGTGCATGCACCTTGGCAACAACGGGCTGCGGCATCGCCTGGATCGCGTCCATCATCTGCGTACACACCTCAAACAATTCTGCAGCCTGTGCTTCACTCGCACCGGCCATGTCGCCAAAGTTGTGACCGGCGCTAAATACCGGGCCGTTCGCTGCCAGAATGACGCCCTGGGCATCGCTGCGCGCCATGTCGTGCAGGGCCTGCGTCAGCTCCTGCATCACTTCCATCGCCAGGGCGTTGCGCTTCTCGGGGCGGTTGAGCGTGATGGTGACAATGCCCTTGTCGTGGTTCAGAAGAAGGTATTTGTACTGCATGGTCTTTCCTTTCAAGCCGTGTGGAAGGAGCAGCGCGCACCCGTTCAGCCCCAACTAGCATGCTCTGGCACTCCGTAACACACATGCGGCATTATCAGCGGTCAGTTGATCTGCAGGGGGTTACCATTTGCACCCATGTCTACCTCCGCTTCCACCATGGAATTTCTGCTGGACCAGCTGCGCCATGCCGGTCCGGTGTCGAGCCGAAAAATGTTTGGCGAGTACTGCCTTTATTTCGATGGCAGACCGGTTGGTCTGGTGTGCGATGACCAGCTCTACCTCAAGCCCACTGCCGAGGGACGGGCGCTTCTGGCAGAGCCGCGCGAAGGTTGCCCTTTTCCAGGAGCCAAGCCCCACTTGCTACTCGACGCCGACGCCTGGGAAGACGCGCAGACGCTGTGCCAGTTGGTACGCACCACAGCCCTGGCACTGCCCGTGCGGTCACCGCCCAAGCCCAAAGCAGCGAAGCCCAACAAATCGCGCACGCTGTAGGCCAAACAATGCGACCGATTCAGAGCGGCAACGCGAGGTCAGCCATCGCCTCACCCATGCGAATCGCTCGTGTCGGCGCCCAGTCCGTGTTGAACTTCAAGACACCCTTGGGAAACAGCATCACCACCGTGGAGCCCAGCAGAAAGCGACCCATCTCGGCCCCACGTGCCAGTCGCACAACATCCTTGTCATAGGTCCATTCACAAACATCAGGACGTCGCGGCGGGTTCACCTGCCCGTGCCAGACCGTGGCCATGCTGCCTACGATGGTGGCGCCTACCAGAGCCAGAACAAAGGGACCCTGTGCGGAGTCAAACACACACACTACGCGCTCGTTGCGGGCGAACAAACCCGGCACACCACGCGCTGTTGTCGGATTGACTGAAAACAGGTCGCCGGGCACATAAATCATCCGGCGCAGTTCACCGTCACACGGCATATGGATGCGGTGGTAATCGCGCGGACTCAGGTACAGCGTGGCAAATTCGCCATCCGCAAACTGCGCTGCCAAAGCGGCGTCGCCCCCTACCAGTGCCGTCGTGCTGTAGTGGTGGCCCTTGGCCTGAAAAATCTGATCCGCTTCGATCCGCCCGAACTGGCTGATGGCACCGTCCACCGGGCACAGATAAGGGCTGTCGGCCAGCGGACGGGCGTCATCTCGCAACGGTCGCGTGAAGAATTCGTTGAACGTGGGGTAGCTGGCAATATCGGGATTGGCGGCCTCGGCCATGTTGACGTTGTAGCGCTTCACAAACCAGCGAATCATTGCAGTGGTGGCACCGCCTGCCCGCGCACCGGCCAATGTGCCTGCCAGCATGGTGAGGGCTTTTTTCGGCAGTAAGTACTGTGGCAGCACCGCGAGGGAATCGGACATGGCGGCTTCCAGAAGTGGCTTGAACAGGTCGCAAGCCAGTAGGGTGAAACGGTCGGGCATTATAGTGGGGGCAAGGAGTCCAACGCATGAACGCACCCGCTTCCCCATCGGCACCCGATTCGCTATCAAAATCAGAGCTGCAGACGCAGATCGTACAAGCGCTGTCGGCCAATTTGCCTGCGCACGCGCTGCTCTACCACACCGAGGACACCACCCCCTACGAGTGTGATGGTCTGACCGCCTACCGGCAACGCCCCCTGGTCGTTGCCCTGCCGGAAACGCAGGAACAAGTGGCTGCGGTGCTGCGAACCTGCCATGCTTTGAACGTGCCAGTCGTAGCGCGCGGTGCGGGCACGGGGCTTTCGGGGGGGGCCATGCCGCACGCCATGGGCGTCACCCTGTCGCTGGCCAAGTTCAACAAGATTCTCAAAATCGACCCACGCAGCCGAACCGCGGTGGTGCAGTGTGGGGTGCGCAATTTGGCCATCAGCGATGCCGCAGCGCCCTTTGGCCTGTATTACGCCCCCGACCCCTCCAGCCAGATCGCCTGCACGATTGGCGGCAATGTGGCAGAGAACTCGGGCGGCGTGCACTGCCTCAAATACGGCCTGACCCTGCACAATGTGCTCAAGGTCAAAGGCTTCTCCATTGAAGGTGACGCAGTCGAGTTTGGTGCCGACGCGCTGGACGATGCCGGCTACGACCTGCTCAGTGTGGTGGTCGGCAGCGAAGGCATGCTGGCGGTCACCACCGAAGTCACCGTGAAACTGGTGCCCAAACCGCAACTGGCGCGCTGCATCATGGCCAGCTTCGACGACATCCGTAAATCGGGCGACGCGGTCGCAGCGGTGATTGCTGCTGGCATCATTCCGGCCGGCCTGGAGATGATGGACAAGCCGATGACCGCCGCTGTGGAAGACTATGTACACGCCGGTTATGACCTCAACGCTGAAGCGATATTGCTGTGTGAAAGCGATGGCACGCCCGAAGAGGTCGAGGAAGAGATTGGCCGCATGAGCGCCGTCCTGACTGCGGCGGGCGCTACCAAAATCTCCGTTAGCAACAGCGAAGCGGAGCGCCTCAAATTTTGGAGCGGGCGCAAGAATGCGTTCCCGGCCTCGGGGCGCATCAGTCCGGACTACATGTGCATGGACTCCACCATTCCGCGCAAACGCCTGGCCGACATTCTGCTGGCTATTGCAGAAATGGAGAAGAAATACCAGTTGCGCTGTGCCAATGTGTTCCACGCAGGCGACGGCAACCTGCACCCGCTGATCCTGTTTGATGCCAACGACCCCGACCAACTGCACCGCTGCGAACTGTTTGGTGCCGACATTCTGGAAACCAGTGTGGCCATGGGTGGCACCGTGACCGGCGAGCATGGTGTGGGCGTGGAAAAACTCAACAGCATGTGTGTGCAATTCAGTGCCGAGGAGAACGCCCAGATGTTTGCCATCAAGCACGCCTTTGATACCCAAGGACTGCTCAACCCCGGCAAGGTCATCCCCACCCTGCACCGCTGCGCTGAGTACGGCAAGATGCTGGTGCGCGGCGGGAAGCTCAAGCATCCGGAACTGGAACGGTTCTAAGCGCTCCAGCTGTCGCGCAGGCATACAATTTGCGTTCGCATTGCGTTTCATACAACCGGGAGGAGAAAAATGAAGTTACAAGGTTTGCCCACGGTGGGCTTGGTCAGACACCACACCAAAACTGCTTTGCAGTTCGCTGCGATTGCTGGCGGAGCGCTGCTTTTGATTGCTTGCGGCGGCAACGAGGCCGACAACCAATGCGCGCAGCTCACCGACAGCGGCTCGGTGGTGGTGGGCTCCGGCCTGGCAGGTGACCCCTCGGCTCCGGAACCATCTTCCGGGTTCAAGTCCAAGAATCTGGTGTCGTCCAAGTCGTATATGGTCGTATCCGCCAACCCCCATGCTTCCAAGGCCGGTTGCGAGGTGCTGAAAAATGGTGGCTCCGCGGTGGACGCTGCCGTAGCAGTGCAAATGGTACTCGGCCTGGTAGAGCCGCAATCGTCTGGTTTGGGCGGCGGTGCTTTCATGCTCCACTACGATGCCAAGACCAAAAAAGTTCAAGCCTACGATGGTCGCGAAACCGCACCGGCGGCCGCAACGGAAGACTACCTCCGTCGTATCAGTGCCACCAATGCTGCACCGCCCCTGCCGGTGGTGACGGTGCCCGAATCCGGTGCGTCCTTCAACCTGTTGCGCCAAAGTGGCCGCTCCATCGGCACCCCAGGCGCGGTCCGCATGCTGGAACTGGCACATAAAGACTACGGCAGTATGGCCTGGAAGGATCTTTTCCAGTCGGGCATTCAGCTTGCCTCGGACGGCTTTCCCATCAGTGGCCGCATGGCCGATGCCATTGCTGGCTCGCGCGTATTGCTGGGCACTGACCCGGAAGCTGCAGCCTATTTTCTGAATGCGGATGGCACGGCCAAAACGCTCGGCACGATGATCAAGAATCCGGCATACGCAGCAACGCTGTCGGCGCTGGCGAGCTCCGGTGCCGACGCACTGCATAAAGGTCCGATAGCCGAGAATATTGTCAAGAAGATCAAGCTGTCCAGCGGCGGCAGTCCTGCCTTCGCCATCACGCCCGGACTGACAGAACTTAGTGATCTGGCCAACTACCAGGCCAAGAAGCGCGATCCAGTGTGCACCACCTATCGCAGCTATATGGTGTGCGGGATGGGTGCACCTTCGTCGGGCGGCATCACCGTGGCTTCTGCGCTGGGTGTCCTGGAAAATTTCAACATGGCCAGTTATCTGCCCACCGCCATGGATGTGAATGGCGGAAAGCCCACAGCCATGGGCGTGCACCTCATCAGCGAAGCTGAGCGACTGGCCTATGCCGATCGCAATAAGTACATTGCCGACACCGACTTTGTACCCCTCCCCGGTGGATCGCCCGCCGCGCTGCTGAGCAAGTCCTATTTGCTCAGTCGCTCCAAACTGATCGACATGGGCAAGAGCATGGGCACAGCCTCTGCAGGAACCTTTGCAACCGGCTCCAACTTGGGCAGCAGCACTGCAGAGGGCAAAGGCACCACCCACATGACGATTGTGGACAAGCAAGGCAATGCATTGGTCATGACCACCACGATCGAGAGTGGTATGGGTTCATTCCGCATGACCAATGGCTTTTTGCTCAACAACCAGTTGACCGACTTCTCGGTGCTGCCAAGCGACTCGACCGGCATCATTGCCAATCGCATTCAAGCCAACAAGCGCCCACGCAGTTCCATGGCGCCGACACTCGTATTCAAGCTGGCCGACAACGGCACCATGGGCGACTTCGTCATGGGAACCGGTTCGCCCGGTGGCGCAACCATCATTCAGTATGTGGTGAAGACGCTGGTGGGCGTGCTCGATTGGGGCATGAACGCCCAGCAAGCGACATCGATGGTCGATTTTGGTGCTGCCAACAGCGCCACCACCAACTTTGGCGGTGAGCATCCCAATGTGAACGCCACCATTCCCGCTGGCGGAATTGCGGGCGGCGCCGACCCCATCGTTACGACACTGCGCAGCATGGGACACACCGTAAGCGTGGCAGCGCAAGTGAGCGGCATCAGCACTATCGTGAAGACCCAGCGCAATGGTTCACCGGTGCTTGAGGGCGGCGCAGACCCACGCCGTGAAGGTATCGCGCTAGGCGATAACTTCCAGTAGGCAAAGGATTGACCCGCTACTATGGCGGGGTCAACCTTATAGCGTAAAAGTCCAGCCCTCAATCAACGCGCCAGGCACGCGTGAACCGCCTAGGGCGCGCATGTAGTAGGTCTCGCAGGCTGGGTCAATATCGGCCCAGTCGGTCAGTGCCAACAGTTTGTGTCCGAGCGCGTCGTAGAGACTTTCATCCCAGCGCAGGTCATTGATCGGACCCACAATCTCGCCGTTTTCCACCCAGAAGCAGGCATAGCGCGTCATGCCGGTCACGCGTGCCGACACCGGGTCGCTCCAGTTCAGATAGTGCACGTTGGACAGGTAGAGTCCGGTGCCGATCGCTTTGAGAACGTCTGCTTCGGCCAAAGTTCCGCAAGCCACATCCAGTGAGCGCGGGGCTTCACCCTCGCCCGCCGCATTGCCGCTCAAGCCATACTCCTTGGCGGTGCGCGAACTCACCAGCAGCGATCGCAATGCGCCGTTTTCCATCAACGGCAGATGGCTCGCGCTGACTTCGCCCAAACTGTTGAAACGGGGCGTGAGGGCCAGACCAAAGTTTTCACCGAAGCTCAGCAGCGGCGAGAACTTGGCTTCGCCTTCGATCAGCTTCTTGAACGGGCTGCGTCCCTGCTTCCAAGCGGCCGCAGACAGTGCGTTCCAGCCCATCATCCCCAGCACATCGGCAAAAGCGCGCGGCGCGAGATAGGTGCGGTACTGCCCTGGCTGCACATTGACGGTGGGGCGTTTGAGTTTGTACAAAAGGTCTCGCGTGCGCGCGATATTGGCTGCCCATTGCTGCGCATCCCAGCGCGCCCCGGCGTAACTGCCTTTTGCTGCCTTGGGACCATCGTACAGCGAGTAGTCGAGAAAGAAACTCTCGGTGGCAAACCAGTGGCTCTGCCCGGCCGAATTGCGATTGGCACGGATGACCACGCCCCCCGCATACAGGCCCGCCAGATCGCAGCCTTCTGCGCTTTCCAGAATTGCGGGCACCAAGTCCTGCGGTGCCACCAGCGCTCCAGGAAACTCTTCCGAGCTGCTGCCATGGTTGACGATAGGCACCTGATTGGGATCGACGTCCAGTACCTTCACTTCAGCGCGGCACGCTGCCAACACCTGCGTGAGCAATGCCTGATCGGCCTCCAACAGTCCGCTGAGCGTGCAGGACTGCTCCACCGTGCGCCCCTGTGCCTGCAATTGCAGCGACAGGCCCATCTGCTGTACGTCGGTATTTTGGCGTACCCGGTTGGCGTTGAACCGCACGTACAGGGTATCTTCCGCGCTCAGATTGAGGGTGGCGGCTTCGTCATCCACCAGTTGCCCCAACACGTGGCTGGCAACCGTATCAAAATGCGCGCGCACCGTATTCATGAAGTGGCTCATGCTGCACC
>JFJP01001777.1_pt1 | contig 32786 bp, 31 predicted proteins | sample 431651 | NCBI WGS metagenome assembly JFJP01 (sample SAMN02602958, study PRJNA72255) | Microbial mat metagenome, whole genome shotgun sequencing project. | biome: fresh water; feature: sink hole; material: water; isolation source: purple microbial (photo- and chemosynthetic) mats found in... | reverse complement strand
CCAGCCACAATAGCCGGCATGTTTGGAAGTAATGAATCCCTGTTCTGGCTTAAAGATATTGGATCTGCTTTATCACCGGGTCAGCCTATCTATGTTTTGCTATATGCATCCGCTATCTTCTTTTTTTGTTTCTTCTATACAGCACTGGTTTTCAATCCAAGAGAAACTGCTGATAATCTAAAGAAGAGTGGTGCTTTTATTCCTGGTTACCGACCTGGTGAGCAAACATCTCGTTACATAGACAAAGTGATGACGCGTTTGACTTTGATCGGAGCTTTCTACATCACGTTGGTTTGTCTGATACCAGAATTTCTCATCGTTGGTTGGAACGTGCCGTTTTATTTTGGTGGTACTTCATTACTAATTATTGTTGTAGTCAGCATGGATTTCATGGCCCAAGTGCAGACATATGTCATGACTCATCAGTATGAAGGGTTATTGAAGAAGGCGAATTTCAAAGGTGGTAACTTCGTATCGCGCTAATTCGCCAACATTCGCATTATTTTAAATCAAGGAGTTGAGCATGCGTGTTCAAGCATCTGTCAAGAAAATTTGTCGTAAATGCAAAATAGTTCGTCGTAATGGCGTTGTCCGTGTGATTTGCTCTGAAGCTAGACATAAACAACGCCAAGGTTAAGTTTGGCTTGGCAACGCACTTATTTTTTTTTATAATCCATCGTTTTGTTAGCTGGGGGTAGTACATGGCCCGGATTGCTGGGGTTAACATCCCAAATCATAAGCACGCTGAAATCGCACTCCTTTCGATCTATGGTATCGGTCGGACTCGATCCAGGTTGATCTGTCAGGAATCTGGTGTTTCACCGTCAGTCAAGATGAAAGATCTGACTGATGCGGATATCGACAAACTGCGTGATAGTGTCGCCAAGTTTACGGTTGAGGGTGATTTGCGTCGTGAAGTAACCATGAACATCAAGCGTTTGATGGATCTTGGTTGTTACCGTGGTGTTCGCCACCGCAAGGGATTGCCTTTGCGTGGTCAACGCACGCGTACAAATGCTCGTACCCGTAAGGGACCTCGCAAGCAGATGCAAATCAAGAAGTAATAGGACAATATAATGGCTAAAGCAGCTGCTGCGCGTGCGCGCAAAAAAGTTAAAAAGAGTGTTGCGGATGGTGTTGCTCACATTCACGCATCCTTTAATAACACCATAGTTACAATTACTGATCGTCAGGGGAATGCTCTTGCTTGGGCAACCGCTGGCGGTGCCGGTTTCAAAGGATCACGTAAAAGCACCCCTTTCGCAGCGCAGGTGGCTGCGGAGAACGCGGGCAAGATGGCCTTGGAATATGGTCTAAAAAATCTTGAAGTGCGCATCAAGGGACCTGGTCCTGGTCGCGACTCAACTGTGCGGGCACTGAATTCTCTGGGCTACAAAATAACCAGTATTTCAGATGTAACTCCGGTTCCTCACAACGGCTGTCGTCCGCCGAAGAAGCGTCGCATCTAAGTCTCAGGAGAGAATTCATGGCTCGTAATCTTGATCCCAAGTGCCGTCAATGCCGTCGCGAAGGCGAAAAATTGTTCATCAAAGGTGAGAAGTGTTTCACTGAAAAGTGTGCTATTGAGCGCAGAAACCAGCCACCAGGACAGCATGGCGCAAAGCAACCGCGACTTTCTGATTATGGCGTTCATCTTCGCGAAAAGCAGAAAGTACGTCGCATCTACGGTGTTCTTGAAGCTCAGTTCCGTCTGACTTATCAAGAAGCCGACCGTCGCAAGGGTGTTACCGGCGAAAACTTGTTACAAATTCTTGAATCACGTCTTGATAGCGTTGCCTTCAGAATGGGTTTTGGCGCATCTCGAGGTGAAGCTCGTCAAGTTGTTCGCCACAACTCGATATTGGTCAATGGCCGGCGTGTAAACATTCCTTCATACCAGGTGAAGCCAGGTGATGTTGTTGAAATCACCGAAAAATCTAAAACTCAATTGCGCGTCAAGGCAGCTGTTGAAGCGGCTCAAAGCCGTGGTTTGCCAGAATGGGTTGAGGTTGATGCAAAGGCTTTAAAAGGTACTTTCAAAGCTTTGCCGCAGCGCTCCGAGTTGCCAGCGTCCATTAACGAATCTCTCGTTGTTGAGCTTTACTCCAAGTAACAGTCTTATTGGCCCGCTGTGCCAATATAGTTAAGGAATCACTATGTCAAACACAGGTGAATTGCTAAAACCGCGCATTGTCGAGGTGAATAGCATTTCTCCTCGTCAGGCTCGCATTACCTTAGAGCCTTTCGAGCGTGGATATGGGCACACACTCGGCAACGCATTGCGTCGTATCTTGTTGTCCTCTATGCATGGCTTTGCGCCTACTGAAGTTCGTATATCTGGTGTTGTTCATGAGTATTCGGCTTTGGAAGGTGTTCAGGAGGATGTTGTCGACATCTTGTTGAATCTCAAAGGTCTCGCGGTGAAATTGAATAGCCGTGATGAAGCATTGCTGACCATCAAGAAGACGGGTGAAGGCGAAGTAACAGCAGCTGATATACAAGCTGGTCATGATGTCGAAATACTCAATTCTGATCATGTCATTGCTCACCTGACCAAGGGAGGCAATCTTGATATGGAAATCAAGATCGAAGGCGGTCGCGGGTATGTACCTGCCAGCACTCGTATTCTTGGAGAAGAAACGCGTCCTGTAGGCGTCATTCTTGTTGATGCCTTGTATAGCCCGGTCAAGAAAGTCAGTTTCAATGTTGAAAGTGCACGGGTCGAGCAGCGTACAGATCTCGATAAGTTGATATTGGAAATTGAGACAAACGGTGTAATTGAACCTGCCGAAGCAGTTCGATATGCTGCGCGTGTCTTGATTGAGCAATTGGCTTCCTTCGCTGATTTGCAAGGCATTTCTGCTCTTTCAGATGTCACTTCTTCAATCAAGCTTGTTTCCCAGCAGAGTTCGATAGACCCTATCCTGCTACGCCCGGTAGATGAGCTCGAATTAACAGTGCGTTCTGCTAATTGTCTTAAAGCTGAAAATATTTATTACATTGGCGATCTCATACAGCGTACCGAAACCGAACTGCTTAAAACACCTAATCTTGGTCGTAAATCATTGAACGAGATCAAAGATGTTTTAGCCGCACGTGGTTTGACATTGGGTATGAAACTTGAAAATTGGCCACCTGCTGGCCTTGATAAGCCCTGAATAGAGGTATAGAAAATGCGTCACCGCCTTTCACATCGTAAACTTAATCGTACCAGCAGCCATCGTCAGGCTTTGTTACGTAATCTTTCCATTGCTTTGCTCACGCATGAAGCGATTAAAACTACGCTTCCAAAGGCCAAGGAGTTGCGTAAAGTAGTTGAACCTTTGATTACGTTGGGCAAAAAACCAAGTCTTGCTAACCGCCGTCTTGCTTTCGATCGTTTGCGCGACAGGGAGTTGGTTGGAAAGCTCTTTAATGATCTTGGTCCCCGTTTCATGCAACGTCCTGGTGGATATCTAAGAATTTTGAAGTTTGGCTTCCGTCAGGGTGACAATGCACCTATGGCATATGTTGAACTGGTAGAACGTGCTGCTGATACTGGGTCCGTTAACGTAGTCGATTGATCATGGTAAAAGCAAAAAAAGCCGGCATAGTCCGGCTTTTTTTTTGATCTAATTAATTTATTATTTCTACACGCGCAAGATGACACGCATCGATTTTTATATCAATGCATCCAACAAAGCTGAGGTCGCCCGTAAGCTTGCTGTCAAAGCCTTGTCTGCGGGGCAGTATGTTCTGGTTTTCACTTTGAACGTTAAACTGGCACGTGAATTGGACTCTGCGTTTTGGCAGAATCCACCCCGTTCATTTGTGCCCCATGCGCTTTGTAATGATCGTCTTGCGAGTGACACGCCGATTCTGATAGGACATGATCCCGCCAGATTGTTACGGTCTGATGTGGTTATCAATCTTGATGATGCGTTGCCGGAATGGTTTTCTCGCTTTGATAGACTGCTCGACATTGTTGGACAAGATCCCATAGATAAAGAACTGGCCAGGCTTCGCTTTAGATCGTTGAAGGATAAGGGCTACTCACTTGACGTACATGATCTGGAGGCATCTAAATGACTGAAGATGCGCACGGCATTTATGAAAAAATGAATGCTATTCTCGAGAAACGAGATCCGGTTGTTTTTATAGAAAAGTTCGTCTCTAAAGATGATTTTCCAATGCTGACTGATGTAATAGTCGATCAGCCATGCGTAGATATAACGACCAAGGATAAACCTGCTCAAATTAATGCGGTTGATCCAAAAACAGACGAAAGCGATGTTCTCCTTTCAGAAGATAAACCTGCGCATGATGAAGGACGTCAACTTCGTGATCATTCAACCGAGGTGGCCGCAGCACCTCATTATGACTTAAAGGGCAACCTAGTTGAGCGGAGATTGGGAGAAAGACGTCGCGACCATGATGTTCACTTTGGTTTGAATCAGGAAATTATTCAACTCGCTGATGAATTTGAAGCCAGGGTGAATTCTCTGTTGAGTGAACATAAGGTTCATCTTGAATCTACTTTACGTAGTCTGATACGTGAAGAATTGGATGGTGGATAGGTTTAAATCTGAAATTGTTCCGATGTAAGTCGGCAACAAATTACCCTCTAAAAATATTGAAGTATTTTATTGCCTTTCAATATTTCTTTTTCTTATTTTATGTTTGAGTCCGCGATGGAACTTGCCAAATCTTTTGAACCGCATGACATAGAAAAACGTTGGTATGCCTTCTGGGAAGGGGCTGGTTACTTCAATATGGGTCGTAAGGATGATGCCGAATTTTATTGCATCATGTTGCCGCCGCCGAATGTCACCGGTACCTTGCATATGGGGCATGCATTTCAGCATGGATTGATGGATGCGCTGACTCGCTATCATCGTATGCGGGGTGAAAATACTCTTTGGCAACCCGGTACCGATCACGCGGGCATCGCAACGCAAATCGTTGTCGAACGCCAACTTGATGCAGAGGGTATAGGCCGACATGACCTCGGACGCGAGAAATTCCTTGCCAAGGTATGGGAGTGGAAGGATCACTCTGGCTCCACCATTACGCGACAAATGCGCCGTCTTGGTACTTCACCGGATTGGACGCGTGAGCGTTTCACAATGGATCAAGGCCTTTCCACTGCGGTGACGGAAGTGTTTGTCCGGCTATACAAAGAAGGCTTGATCTATCGCGGCAAGCGTTTGGTCAATTGGGATCCCGTGTTACAAACCGCTGTATCGGATCTTGAGGTTGTCAGTGCTGAGGAAGACGGTTTTATTTGGGAGATTAATTATCCAATCGAGGATGCGCATGGGCAACTTGACGGATACCTGACTGTTGCAACGACACGTCCTGAAACGTTGCTGGGTGATACTGCGGTAGCAGTTAATCCGGATGACGACCGCTACCGGCATTTGGTCGGAAAGAAAGTACGTTTACCCGTAGCTGAACGATCAATTCCTATCATTGCCGATGATTATGTCGACAAGGAATTCGGAACCGGCGTCGTCAAGATAACGCCCGCGCACGACTTCAATGACTGGCAGGTTGGGCAGCGTCATAAACTCGCAGCTATCAGTATCTTGTCGCTGGACGCCAAGATCAATGAGTTTGGACCTGTCGAGTATCAAGGTCTGGATCGCTATGTCGCGCGCCAAAAGATATTGGATGAGTTGGAAGCCAAGGGTCTGTTGATTTCCGCCAAACCGCACAAGCTGATGATTCCTCGTGGTGACCGGACGCACGCTGTTATCGAACCGATGCTTACCGACCAATGGTTCATGAGTATGGAGGGTTTGGCCAAGCAGGCGCTCAAGGTGGTTGATACCGGGGAATTACGCTTCGTGCCGGAAAATTGGACTACCACGTATCGTCAATGGTTGGAGAACATTCAAGATTGGTGTGTATCCCGGCAACTCTGGTGGGGGCATCGGATACCTGCCTGGTACGATGATGAAGGCAATATATACGTTGCGCGGGATGAAGCTGAAGCACAGAAGCAGGCGGCCGGACGTGTCATCAAGCGCGATGAAGATGTCCTTGACACCTGGTTTTCTTCCGCTTTGTGGCCGTTTTCAACCCTTGGCTGGCCAAATGAAACCTGGGAGTTCAAACACTATTTACCTACTTCGGTATTGGTCACTGGCTTTGACATCATCTTCTTCTGGGTGGCGCGGATGGTTATGATGACCTTGCACTTCACCGGAAAAGTGCCGTTCCGTGATGTATATGTCACCGGCCTGGTGCGTGACGCCCATGGCAACAAGATGTCCAAATCAAAAGGTAATGTACTTGACCCTATCGATTTGATCGACGGCATTGGACTGGATGAGCTAGTTGCAAAACGAACTAGCGGCTTGATGAATCCTAAACAAGCGCAGTCGATAGAAAAGGCCACACGCAAAGAATTCGCTGAGGGCATTGCCAGTTTTGGTACGGACGCGTTGCGATTTACCTTCGCCAGCTTGGCCACGCATGGTCGGGACATCAAATTCGACATGGCACGATGCGAAGGTTATCGAAACTTCTGCAACAAGCTTTGGAATGCGAGTCGCTATGTGTTGATGAATTGCGAGGGGCATGACACCGGTGTCGATGAGGCCTTGCCACTTGAATTCAGTTTTGCCGATCGTTGGATTCTTGGGCGACTGGAGCAAGCGATCGGCGATGTGCGTGCCGGATTCGACCAATATCGTTTTGATATGGCAGCGCGTTCGATCTATGAATTCGTTTGGGACGAGTACTGTGACTGGTATCTGGAGCTTGCCAAAGTTCAGATTGCCAATGGGGGTGAGGCCACGCAGCGCGCCACGCGAAGAACCTTGGTGCGGGTGCTGGAGTCTTTGTTGCGCTTGGCGCATCCAGTCATTCCGTTCATTACTGAAGAACTCTGGCAGACCGTGGCGCCTCTGGCCAATGTCAAGGGTGACAGCATTATGCTGGCGGCTTATCCCGATGCCGATTCTGGACGGGTCGATCACGCGGCGATGGCCGAAATGGTGAGATTGAAAGAACTGGTCAACGCAACGCGTAACTTGCGTGGTGAAATGAACCTGTCACCGGCATTGAAAGCGCCGCTATTTGTTGAGGGTGATGCCGAGCGCGCGACCATCTACGCGCCCTATATGAAGATGCTGGGGCGTCTATCCGAAGTCCAGGTTGTGACGGTTCTGCCGGATGGCGATGCACCGGTAGCAATAGTGGGCGACTGGCGGGTCATGTTACATATTGAAATCGATCGTGATGCCGAAATTGCTCGCCTGGAAAAAGAAATTGCGCGATTGAATGGGGAAATCGGCAAAGCCAAGGGCAAATTGAGTAACAGCAGTTTTGTCGACAAGGCGCCTGCCGCTGTAGTAGAACAAGAGCAAAAGAGACTGGCAGACTTCATCGCGACGCTTGCAAAGGTCGTCGAACAGCGTGCTCGTCTTGGCTGATGACGCTGTCAATCACGCAATGTCGAGAAAAAAACAAGACCTTTGGCTATCGTCAGATTTACCCAGTCTATTCGTACATAAGAACTTTCGATTAAACCAATGTCGCGATCGCCACCTCTTTACGAGTAACATTCGCGCCTATTTTGTCGGGCGGTTCGGCGGATATTTCTTTCGCCCGGCATTTCAAATTTCTTAAGTCTTCACCCTTCGGAGGCGATACATGACGTCTGTAGTGGCGACCAACCAGACCATTCTGGTCGTGGGCGGCGGCATTTCCGGTATGACTGCGGCACTTGAAGCCGCTGAAACCGGAAAGCAAGTCGTATTGGTAGAGAAGAACCCGTACCTGGGCGGTCGGACCGTTCAGCTTTACCGGTACTTTCCCAAAATGTGCCATCCCACTTGCGGCCTGGAAATTAACCTGCGCCGGCTCAAAGCCAATCCCCGTATACAAGTTCTGACCATGGCGGAAGTCACCGGCATAACGGGTGACAAAGGGGCTTACAACATCTCGGTCAAGTTGAAACCGCGCTATGTCAACGAAAACTGCACGGCTTGCGGCGAATGCGGCAAAGCGGTGAAGACTGAAATTGATGATGCATTCAACTACAACCTGGGCAAGATCAAGGCGGCCTATCTGCCGTCCAGCATGGCGTATCCCCAGCGTTATGTAATTGATTCTTCTATTGTTGGCACCGCCGATGGGGAGGCCGCAAAAGCCGCATGCAAATACAACGCGGTTGACCTCGGTATGCAGGAAGAAGTCGTTACTTTGAATGCTGGCGCTATCGTCTGGGCGACGGGCTGGCAACCGTATGACGCGACCAAGATCGTGTACTACGGTTATGGTCGCTTCAAGAATGTCATTTCCAATGTCGAGTTCGAGCGTCTGGCCGATCCGCATGGTCCTACCGGTGGCAAGATCTTGCGCCCCTCGGACGGCAAGGAAGCCAAGAATGTTGCCTTCATCCAATGCGCCGGCTCGCGTGACGAAAATCATCTGCGTCACTGTTCGCGCTTCTGTTGCATGGCTTCGCTGAAACAAACCCACTATGTTCAGGAAGCCTTTGGCGATGCCGGCAAGTCCACGATTTATTACATCGATATCCGTGCGATTGATCGCTTTGAAGACTTCTATCAAAACGTCAAAGCCAATCCGAATGTCAGCTTTATCAAGTCCAAGGTAGCCCGCATCACCGAAGACAAGGACAGCAATCCGGTTTGCAACGGTGTCAATGTTGAAGGCTACAAGCGTTATGCCACCGCGCACGATCTGGTTGTGCTGGCGCTGGGTATGGAACCTTCGGTCAAGGGCATCGAGATTCCGGCTGAAGTGATGTCCGACTCTTCCGGTTTCATCATGGCGGATCCGGCTAATGCCGGCATCTTTGGCGCAGGTTGCGCCACCAACGCGCTGGATGTGAACCGCGCCGTGCAAAGCGCTACTGCTGCCGCACTGCGGGCAATCCAGGTCGTCAACAAAGTCGCCCGCGCGGAGGCTTGAGAAAATGGCTGAAACGAAAACTGCTGCATATATCTGTAAGGGCTGTGAAATCGGGACGCGTCTCGATACCGCAGCCTTGGTAAAGGCCGCCACTAAATCCGGCAAGATGAATCTCGTGCGTGAGCATGATTTCCTCTGCTCTGCCGATGGTGTGGCGATGATCAAAAACGACATCGAGAATGAGGGTGTGACGCACGCCGCGCTTTGCGCCTGCTCACGTCGGGCCAAGACCGAAGCGTTCAACTTCCCTACTATCGCTATGTCGCGGGGAAACTTGCGCGAAGGCGTTATCTGGATTCGTCCGGATACTGACGAAGCACGCGAAACAACGCAGGAAATGGCGGAAGACTATGTCCGCATGGCCTGCGCCGAAGTCAAGGCAATGACGGTGCCGCCCGGAAACCAGAAGACGGGTGCGGTGAAAACCCTGCTGGTGGTTGGCGGTGGCATGTCCGGCATGACTTCCGCGCTGGAAGCCTCCAAGGCTGGTTACAAAGTTGTACTGGTGGAAAAATCAAGTGCGCTGGGTGGCTGGGCTGCGAAACTGTACAAGCGTGTCCCGACACGTGAGCCGTTCAAAGCGCCGGAAGACAATGGCGTCGCCGACATGGCTGCTCGCATTGAAGCCGACTCCAATATCAAGGTTTATCTGAACGCTACCATCGCCAAGACTGATGGCGCGCCTGGTCGTTTCAAGGTCGAGATTGCTGTCGAATCCGGCGCAATCGCGCAGGAAGATATCGGTTCCATCATCCAGGCGACCGGTTTTACCTTGTACGACGCCAACAAACTGCCCGAATTCGGTTATGGCAAGTCTGCCAACGTAGTCGATCAGGCTGGTTTGGAAGCACTGGCGAAAACTGCTGCCGCCGCCGGCAAGCCGATTTGTCGCCCGAGCGACGGTCAGCCGGTCAAGTCCGTAGTGTTCATTCAATGCGCTGGACAACGTGACAACAGCGGCAAACATTTGCCTTACTGCTCCGGCTTCTGCTGCAACACCAGCATCAAGCAGGCGACTTACTTCAAGGACAGCAACCCGGATATCGATACCGTGGTGTTGTTCACTGATCTGCGTACGCCTGGTAACGGCGAAGACTTCTACCGCTCGGCGCAGAATCGGGGCGTGGTTTTCTCCAAGGGCGTAGTTTCGCAAGTTGTTCCCAACGGCAATAGTTGCACGGTCAAGTTCAAAGATCTGATCCTGAACGAAGACACCGAGGCGCACGCCGATCTGGTGGTGCTGGCGACCGGTATGGTGCCAGTGTCCGGCGTCAATATCGACGCCCCCGTCGTGGCCGCGCCGGTCGAAGCAGAAACTGCAGTTGAAGGCGAAGCGCCGAAAGAAGTGGTGGCCACCATCGCACCCGAGTCGATCCTCAACCTGACCTATCGTCAGGGCCCGGACATGCCGCAGTTCAAGCATGGCTTTACCGACTCGCACTTTATCTGCTTCCCGTACGAAACCCGCCGTACCGGCATCTACACCGCCGGCCCGGTGCGTCGTCCGATGGACATCATGCAAGCGCAGGAAGATGCCACCGGCGCCGCAATGAAAGCGATCCAGGCGATGGAAAACGCCGGTCTAGGCAAAGCGGCCCACCCGCGCGCGGGCGACTTGTCCTTCCCCACCGTGCGTCTGGAAGGCTGTACCCAGTGCAAGCGTTGCACGGTGGAGTGCCCGTTCGGTGCCATCGACGAAGATGAAAAGCGCTTCCCGCTGTTCAACGAATCACGTTGCCGTCGTTGCGGTACCTGTATGGGCGCCTGTCCGGTGCGGGTGATTTCGTTCGAGAACTACTCGGTCAACACCGTTGGCGCGCAGATCAAGGCCGTCGATGTGCCGGATGAATTCTCCGAGAAGCCGCGTATCCTGATTCTGGCCTGCGAAAACGATGCCTACCCGGCATTGGATATGGCCGGTATGAACCGTCATGCTTACGACCCGTATGTCCGTGTCATTCCGGTGCGTTGTCTGGGATCAGTCAACACCATCTGGATTACCGACGCGCTGAATGGCGGCTACGACGGTGTCATGCTGATGGGTTGCAAGCACGGCGAAGATTACCAGTGCCACTTCGTCAAGGGTTCCGAACTCGGCCGTTATCGTCTGTCCAAAGTGGGCGACACGCTGAAGGGTATGAATCTGGAAACTGATCGCGTCAAGGATATCGAAGTCGCGATCACCGACATGGCTACCTTGCCGCAGAAGATCAATGAGTATGCCGCGTTGATCAAGTCCTTCCCGCCTTCCCCGTTCAAGGGCTTCTAGGAGATCGACCATGAGCGATATGAATACACAGATGGCCGAGCGCTACAAAAACAATTTCCTGAAGGAGATTGAAGAGCAGGCCGAGATGGGCGAGTGGGTCAAGATGTGCATGCAGTGCGGCCTCTGTTCCGGCTCCTGCCCGACCAACTTTCATTCCGGCTGGGATCATCCGCCACAGGAAATCTTCATGCTGATTCGCGCCGGCAAGCGCGAGGAAGTGTTGAACGCACAGGGTATGTACATGTGCACGTCCTGCTACAACTGCTACGTGCGCTGCCCGCGCAAGGTGCCGGTGACGCACGTCATGCATGGCATCGCCGAGTATGCCTACCGCATTGGCCGCGCCCCCAAGACACAGCCAACCATGCACCTGTCCAAGACCTTCTGGACTAACGCCACCAAAAATGGCCGCGTCAACGAAGTTCAGTTGACTCAGTCGTTGTACTTCAAGGACGGCATCAGCGCCGGCATCAAGAAGGCAATGGAAATGCAAAGCGTGGCGCTGGGTCTGGTCAAGGCGGGGCGTCTGAACCTGCTTGAAGCCGTGGGCATCGCCCACAAGTGCAAAGACGTCAAGGGCATCCATGCCATGCTGGCCAAGGCTAAAGAGCTTGAAGCCAAGCGCAAAGAAGCCAAGGCCTGAGGAGAGAATCAATGGCACGTAAGGAATATGCTTTTTACCCCGGCTGTTCGTCCCAAAAGGGCGCATCGGCCTCCAACTATCTGGTTTCGGTCGAGTCCATGTGCAAGACGCTGGACATCAAGATGACCGAAATCCCGGACTGGAACTGCTGCGGCGCTTCGGTCAGCTATGCCGAATCTGGCGAGTTGCCTCGAATCGCAATGAACGCGCGCAACTTCGCCCTCGCCGAAACCAACCTGCCGGGTCAAGACATCGTCGCTACTTGCGCCGCGTGCTGGCTGGGTTCACGTGAGTCGAAAGAGCGTCTGGAACACAATTCGGGTCTGATGGCCGACACGCAAACCGCGTTGAAAGAAGCCGGCCTGCAGATCAAGGTGATTCCGGAAATCAAGCACATGGTGGAAGTGCTGATTGAAGATCTCGGCTATGACGAGTTGAAAAAGCCGGTCAAAAAGCCGCTTCAAGGCATGAAGTTTGCCGGTTATGTCGGCTGCCAGACCAACCGTCCGTTCGGCATCTCCGGCGAATCGTTCGAGAACCCGATGTATCTGGACCGTCTGATTGAAACCGTCGGTGGTGAGGCGGTTAAATTTGACCAGAAGGTGACCTGCTGTGGTGGCGCGCTGGCTTTCTCCGAGCCGGAAAAGGCGCAGGGCCAGATCAAGGACATTATTGAAGCGGCCTATGATGGTGGCGCTGAAATGATTGTTACGCCTTGCCCGCTGTGCCAAGCCAACGTCGAGGTTTATCAAGGCCAGATCAACAAGAAATATGGAACCAAGTTTGATATCCCGGTTCTTTATTACTCGCAATTGATGACGCTGGCTTATGGCGGCAGCGCCAAGGAAGCCGGGTTGAACGGCAACGTGGTGCGGGCGCGCAAGCTGGAAGAGTTCGCCGGGAAGTAAATCTGACAGCGTTTGTGTCAGGCTGACAGGGGCTTCGGCCCCTGTTTTTGTTCAAGCCACAGAAAGGAATGCGATGAAAGGCCCAAAAACCTACGATGAATACGTGGATCTGGTGCACCAGGCGGTCTATGAGGTGGACGAAATGCGCGCGGGCATTGACTACGACCCGGAAAATGCCGAGCGCTGGTCGGCGATGCTGGATCAACTCGATGGCGTCTTGCGCAAGTTGTACGACGACATGATCTCGGACAAATACCAGTTCCCGACCGATAAAGACCTGCCTTACATGCAGTTTCTCAATCGTTATGGCAAAGAGATCCCGTTCAAGCAATTGCTGGTGGTAATCAATCAGGCCCACAAGAACGGGCTCTCGCGTGAGTAAGATCATCACCATCATTCTGGTCACGGTGTTGGTGGTCTATCTGTTTCGCAGGATGGCCAGTGAACGTGTCAAGCCGCCCCCTTCCGAGAAAAAAGGGGCGGTAGAGGACATGGTCCGATGCCAAACCTGCGGCGTGAATCTGCCGCGATCGGAAGCGCTGATGAGTAAAGGTCGCTTCTATTGTTGTGATGAACACCGCAAATCAGATAACTGATCTTCCGCCCGGCGCAGTGGCCGAAGGGCAAGCCGAGGCCCGCATCGTTGGAGATCACCTTGCGGGACAAAAGACGTCAGGCGTTGAGACGCGCACTGTCATGCCAGACAGCTTCTGGCGCTCCTTGGAGCACCTCAATCATTTCAGGTTGTTTCTTGCCGCTTTTCTCGGCTTGGCGGGGGTTTTTTCCGACCAACTGTTGCAGCAGCGGCTTGATCATCCTTATTTATTTGCCTTGACCAGCCTGGTCTATTTTTTCTCGGCCTGGTTGTTCGGCAGGCCGAAACGACGGCGTGACGCGCTGTTTCAGCGCCAGGTGGTGCGCCAGGCCATCGTCGATATCTTGTGCCTTGGGGTGTTGATGTATCTTGCTGGCGGCAATGCCTCGGGCCTGGGCTTGCTGCTGATGTTGACGCTTGCCGCTGTTGGCATGTTGCCGGATACCCGAAATGTGTTGCTATGGGCGTCGGTCGCCAGCATTGGCATTCTGGTCGAGCAGATGCTGCAAGCGATCAATGGCGTTGCCGGCGCGGGGGGCTTTGTCCGTTCCGGGCTGTTGGCGCTGGGCTTGTTCGGCGTCGCCTTGCTGTCGAATCTGCTCGCCAAAGGCACCCTGGCGGCGGCAGCGCTGGCGATAGAAAAATCTCGCCAGGCGGAAAGTTTCGAGCGCATCAACGAACGCATGATTCAGGAACTGCCTTATGCCGTTATGGCGGTCGGCGCGGCGGGCGAAATTCTGCAATTCAACGCCCATGCCGAAGCCTTGCTGGGAGCGCGTTTCTTCAACGGCTGTACGCTCAGAAATTGCGCCCCGCAAATGGCGCAATTGTGGGATATCTGGCGGCGTGGCGAGGCATTGCCAGATCATCCTTTTCGGATTGGACTGGATGGCCACCGCTTGCGCGCCCGCTTCATGGAACTGGAGCCCAGTCGCAAAGAAGGCGCTGTGGTGGTGCTGGAGGACATGACCGAGCTGGAATCGCAAGCGCAAAAAATGAAGCTGGCTTCGCTCGGACTACTCACCGCCAACCTTGCGCATGAAATTCGCAACCCGTTATCCGCCATCCGTCACGCCGCTGGATTACTCAAGGAGGACGCGCGCGATGCGATGAGCAGCAAACTGACTCGCATCATCGACGACAACGCCATGCGGCTGAATGGTCTGGTGGAAGATGTGTTGTCGCTGAGTCGACGTGATCGCATGCATCGAGTGGAAATCGAATTGACCGATTATTTGCCCGCATTCGTGCATGATTTCGCCCTGCGCGAGCAGCTTCCCGCTGGCATCGTGGTGTTGCAGATGACACGCCAGGGCAGTGTTTGTTTTGATGCGGGCCACTTGGAGCAGATCCTCTGGAATCTGATTCGCAATGCCTGGAGGTATTGCACGCGACAGCCAGGGAGCGTCCGCGTGCGTCTGAATATGGGCGAAAATCAAGTCGACATCGACATCATCAACGATGGACCCGCCATCACCCCTGAAGTCCAATCGCACCTGTTCGAGCCTTTCTATACAACGGAAAACCAGGGTACCGGCCTTGGCCTCTACATTGCACGAGAATTGGCGGAAGCCAATAACGCCGGCTTGCGTTATGTTGATATTCCGGATGGCGCCCTGTTCAGGCTGCGCTGTCCGATACCTCCTTGCTGAATGGAAAATGGTGAAAAGCAAACGCCCGATTGTGCTGTTGGTCGACGACGAACCTGATCTGCTCGACTTGTTTGAAATGGATATGGCGCGCATGGGGCTGGACAGCGAACGTGCTGCCAGTGTCGAGCAAGCCAAAGCTCGGCTGCAACAAGGCAATTTCGATCTATGCCTGACCGATATGCGATTGCCGGACGGCAATGGCCTGAATATCGTGCGTTACATTGTCGAGCATGCGCCGGCTACACCAGTCGCTGTTATCACCGCATTCGGATCGGCTGAAAATGCGGTTGCCGCGTTGAAAGCGGGCGCTTTTGATTATGTCGAAAAACCGGTTACGCCGGAGAAAGTACGCAGCCTGGTGCGTTCCGCGCTGAAGGCGCCGGATGTCAATCCTGGTATTGGTGTCGACCGCCCGTTGGTCGGGGATTCACCGCCCATGCGGCAAGTGCGTGGATTGATCGAAAAGGTGGCGCATAGCCTGGCGCCGGTATTCATTACCGGCGAAACCGGCACCGGCAAAGAGGTTGCCGCGCGTCTGATCCATGCCCACAGCCCACGTGGCGGCGCGGCTTTTGTCGCTGTCAATTGTGGCGCGATCCCCGAAAACCTGATGGAAAGCGAGTTTTTTGGTTATCGCAAAGGCGCATTCACCGGCGCCGACACAGAACGCGACGGCTTCTTTCAGGCCGCGCATGGCGGCACATTGTTTCTGGATGAAGTCGCCGATTTGCCGATGCCGATGCAGGTCAAGTTGTTGCGCGCAATTCAGGAAAAAAGCGTGCGGCGAGTAGGGGGCGTTTGCGAAGAACCGGTTGACGTGCGCTTGATCAGCGCTTCACATCAAGATCTGCAAGCTGCGGTAAACGCGGGACGTTTTCGCCACGACTTGTACTACCGTCTCAATGTGATCGAAATTCGCATGCCCGCGTTGCGCGAACGGCGCGAAGATCTGCCGGATCTTGTCACTTACATCCTGGGCCGATTGGCGGATCACGGCGCAAGCCGCGGCCCAGCTTCCCCGGTTCTGCAAGACGCGGCGCTGGCTGCGCTCGGACGCTACGCCTTCCCGGGGAATGTGCGAGAACTGGAAAATATTCTTGAACGCGGCCTGGCGCTGGCGGATGGTCAAGTCATCGCCGAAAGTGATCTTAATCTGGCGCCTTTGGCAGAAGAGGGCGGTGGCGGCGAGGACCGCAATGCCGGTTTGCAGGCGCATCTCGATGATCTGGAAAGGCAAGCCATTCTTGAGGCGCTGGCTAAAACCAACCATAACAAAACTGCGGCAGCTCGTTTGTTGGGTGTTACTTTTCGATCATTGCGCTACCGTATGGAACGCTTGGGTATGGATTGATACCGCCTGTCGGACTGGTTCCTCGTCCCGAACCCAGCAGGCTACTAACGGTGTTTTTCCACCACCAGCTTATCGATCAATTCCATCGTCTCTTTGCTGGCTTCTTCTGTTCTCTGCATCGCCTGAACAATGTCGGACTGAATCTGCACGTTGTGTTCCCAGCCCTTGTTCATCAGTTTCAGCATGCTATGAACATTTTCGTGGACGCGAGCATGCGGTTTTTCCAGCAAAGCGAAGCTGGGCATTTTGCCAAAGCGTTCACGACCAAGGTTTTCGTACCATTTGCCCAGGCGGCATTGATGGTGATCGACTGAAACTGCATCGATAAAGGACGCATCGCCGGCGGAGTTCAGCACCATATAAGCGCGCTGCTTATAAATGACATGATCAACCTTCACCAGCGAGGCAAAGCTCTTGTCCCGCGCGCGCGTGGCGCGGCCTTCGGTTTCCTGGGCGGAGCGCGCGAATTCGCCGAAACGGCCTTCCATCTCGACAATGACCTGACGCGAGTTACTTGCCATGTCGCGCATCGCATGCGAATCCGCCAGCATCTTCTCGGCTTCGCTGCTTAGCGTAAGCATGATGTTGCCAATCGACTCGGAGGCTTCCTTGGTATGTTCGGCGAGTTTGCGCACTTCATCCGCAACCACCGCAAAGCCGCGGCCCGCCTCGCCTGCCCGCGCCGCCTCGATGGCTGCGTTGAGCGCCAACAAGTTGGTTTGATTGGCGATACCGGTGATCAATTTCACCGCATCGGTGATTTCCTGGCTACGCGCATTCAATTCAACCACCGCATCCGCAACATGATTGATGCGCTCGGTGATTTCGTTCAAACGCCCGACGACCTGGCTGACCACCGCCTGGCTGTTTACTGCGTCGGTGCTGGTTGTGGCGGCTAGTTCGAGAACGAGCTGCATTTCATCCGTGACTTGATTCAGATCGTTCTGGTTCGACGCCAGATTGCTTAGCAGATTACTGGTATTCATGTGATGGACGCGGGAAATCAGCATGCTGCGCATTTGGCCGCGCTGCTGATCGGCCATACCGTCGAGCAGAACGTTGTGGCTTTCCAAGCCTCGTTTGAAGCCACCGCGCAACCCATCGGTAAATGCTTTGCGGAAATATTTGGCGTCGATGTGCAACCGAAAGGCGGTTGCTTCCTCGCGAAAATAGGTTTCGAGTTGGTCGAGCATGTCATTCATTCGCCAGCACAAGCGCCCAATTTCATCCGAATCACGCACCCCGGTGATGCGCTTGCCGAAGCGTCCCTGCGAGATTTCAGTGGTGATTTCATCAAGCTGGGCGATGGGCGCCAGCCAGCTACGGGCTCGAATCTGGCCCCAGATGGATACCGCAACGCCGACAACGAGAAAGGTCAGCATCAACCAATCGAAACCATACCGCATCCAGGCGCTGACAATGGTGACCAAGATCAGCCCGGAAAATCCCCAGAGCAGGGCGGAAATCCTAGATTGCAAGGACAAGTTCGTCATAGCTCATGCCTTTTTCGGTCAGTAGGTCGGTCAAAACTCGCGTCGATGCGACCATGGCATCTTTCGCCCCGGCGCGGCGTTCCGCGTCCAGCATGGCTCGGTAAACATCGGTTACTGTTTTGATGGCGGACGCCTTCGGTTTGCGACGAACCGAGAAGTAACCAATGATGTTTCCTTCGCGATCATAGTTGGGGGTGACATTGGCGAACACCCAATAAAAACCGCCATCCTTCGACATGTTCTTCACATAGGCATTGCACTCTTGCTTAGCCTGAATGTTGTCCCAGAGCAATTTGAAAACGGCGCGAGGCATATCCGGGTGCCGAATAATGTTGTGTTGAGCGCCGAGCAATTCTTTTTCTGTATAGCCGGAGAATTCGATGAAGATACGGTTGCCGTAGGTAATGCGTCCTTTCAGGTCGGTTTTGGAGGAGATGAAATCGTCCTCGCGCATTTGCCGTTCCACGCTGGTTGGCGTGACGGGGTGTTTCATGATTTTGTCTCCGTTCGACGATTAATAAGGAATATTTTCGGATTGGGCAATATCGGAGATATTACGAAAAAATTAAGCTCGACTGACTATTCACGCAAAATTCAGCCACGCAAAATCAGCTCATGCAACCGCTCGATGAATCGACCTATTACCGTTACCTGGGGCAAACCCGAGGGCTGGCGTTGGTGTTGTACAGCAGCCCGGAATGTGGCACTTGCCGGGTAGTCGAGCAACGTCTGCCGGCGAGCGCGCCGGTCGATGCGGTGTTGTTCAAAGTTGATGTCCAGGTCGCTTCAGCGCTGGCGCGCGCGTTTGACGTTTTTCATTTGCCGACGCTTTTTCTCTATCTCGACGGGCATTATCATGCACGCCTGAATTGTGAAGTCACCCCCGCCGCGCTGCGAAGCGCCATCGATCACGCCTTGCGGCAGTCTGCCGAGGAAGAGCCATGACGAATGAAATCGATGCCGCTGGCTGGTATGCCGCCGCCCGACGGATCGACTCGCCGAATTTCGATGCACGTCCTTTGGCGGCCGAAATCACCTTGCTGGTGATACACAACATCAGCCTGCCGCCAGGTGAGTTTGGCGGCCCGGGCGTCGAGCAGTTGTTCACCAACCGACTTCAACCGGCCGACCATCCTTATTACGCAACGATTGCAAGCTTGCGCGTCTCGGCGCATTTCTACATTCGTCGCGACGGCGAATTGATCCAGTTTGTGGCGTGCGGGCAGCGCGCCTGGCATGCCGGAATTTCAAGCTGGTGCGGCCGCGAGCGATGCAATGATTTTTCGATCGGAGTGGAGCTGGAAGGCAGCGATGAGCAACTGTTTGCCGATGCGCAATACGTTCGGCTGAATGAATTGATACACGCGTTGCGTGCGGCTTATCCGACCTTGCTCGATGTCGCCGGACATTCGGATATAGCGCCTGGGCGCAAGACCGATCCGGGGCCGTGCTTCGATTGGAAGCGGGTGCGTTGGCCCTTTACACCTTGATGTCGACGAATGTGCCTGTCGAAGCGGACCCGGGTTCACGCCGAGGGGGCGTTGCACCCGCCTGATTGTCAGGCGCGTCTGTCATGCGTTTTTTCAGCGCGCGGAGGATGCGCTTCAGCATTTGTTTGAGTTCCTCCATTTCGTCGCCAGCCAGCGCTTTGCCCGTATTTTCTACCTTGGTTGGTGCTGGTCCGGGCGCGTTGATGTCCTTGTTTGTTTCTTGCCCACTGGTGAAAGCCTGCATGCTGTTTACGCCGGGAAGCGGGATTGTTGGTGTCTGGGGTGCTGCAGTGGTGGCTGCGCTTTGAGTCCCGGTGTTGCTGGCTTCGGTATCGGCTGACGAACTGGCGGTGGAAGTTGCCTGGGCCGACATCTGCCGCAATTCGCCGGCAATGCGTTTGACCTCTGCCATGGCCGCTTTGGCAGACTGCTTATCCATGAGTGCGACCTGTTGCAGCAGGAGTTTGAGTCGTTCATACAACATTTGCCGCTTCAACGACTCGGCTTGACCTTGCCCGACACCGCCGCGCGCCGCTTCACGTAATTGCTTTTCGCTTTCGCTTTGTTCTCTCAGCTTTTTTTGCTGCTCAGCGTTGAGCTGGAACAGCTTGGTGTAGTCGCGAACAGAGGCCGCTCTTTGCGTGGTTGAGCGGCCGGTGTTGATGACTGCGCTAGGGTTGAACACGAACGGATTGATCAGCGTCATCTGTGTTTCCCTAAGACGATTCGAGCCTGCGCATGCTGCGGTTTGTTCAGGGATGCAGAAACAACCAATATCCCATTCATGAATACACTGACGCGCGTATTGCGACGTTGTTCCTCGCTTGTGGAGTTAAAACCTCGAACGCCAGGCACTGCATCTTGCTAGTACCCTTAAAAAACGGACATCGGCTATTTCCGCATCCTTTGCCACTTGAAGTGCAATGCCCCGCCAGCGGAAAGGTTTTCAGCTTTGTGGTTTGCGGCGGCGTTGAGCATCAGGAATGGGCTGGCCCGCGATAGCCACCGTTGCATTGCGCGCCAGCACGTTCCCACGACGCGGTCATCTTCGGAAAATCGGTACTGGGGGGTACTGGGGGGTTATGCCGCTTGTGCCGGAATCTGCGCGCCGATGCGCTTGATGCGGTTTTTCTCATCGACGTAGACCAGCTTCGGCTCGAAGTTGGTCAGTTCGATCTCGTTGTAATTCGAGTAAGTCGCGATGATCAGAATATCGCCCACCGCCGCTTTGCGCGCCGCCGCCCCGTTGACGGAAATCATGCCGGAGCCTTTCTGGCCGCGAATGGCATAGGTAGAGAAACGCTCGCCATTGTTGACGTTGTAGATTTCGATTTTTTCGTATTCACGAATATCCGCGGCATCCAGCAAGAGCTCATCGATCGCGCAGGAGCCTTCATATTCAAGCTCCGAGGCGGAGACGCGGACACGGTGTAATTTTGATTTGAGCAGGGTGCGTTGCATGGCCATGACGTTTTGACAAATTGGCGTCGATTATAACTACGCCCTCTTCCAGCCCGGTCAAGTTAGCGCAGCAGAATGGCGCGGAAATCGTTGACGTTGGTGCGCGTCGGGCCGGTGATCAACAAATCGTCGAGGCTGGCAAAGAAGCTGTAAGCATCATTGGCGGCAAGGCAGGCATCGGCATCAATGCCGAGCGAGGCCGCGCGCGCCAGGCTGTCCGGATCGATCATCGCGCCGGCATTGTCTTCCGTGCCGTCGATGCCATCGGTATCTGCCGCCAGCGCATGGACATCCACCATGCCTTTCAGCGCCAGTCCCAGCGCCAGCAGGAATTCCGCGTTGCGGCCGCCGCGACCTTTGCCGGCAACGTGGACGCTGGTTTCGCCACCCGAAAGCAACACCACTGGCGCAGACCAAGGATTGTTGAACTGGCGAATTTCACGCGTCAGCGCGGCAAATGCCTGCGCCACTTCACGTGCCTCACCGCTGAAGGTATCGCCCAGAATCACCGGCCGAATGCCACGCGAGTGAAAAAAATCTGCCGCCGCCAGCAGCGCGGTGCGGCCGTTGGCAAGTATCCGATGTTCGATCCGAGCAAAACACGCCGCACCGGGTTTCGCTGTTTCCTCGACCGCGCCCGCCGCGCCGGCCGCCAGATGCCGAAGCACGGCGTCTGGCGCGGCAAGCCGCCGGCGCGTCAGAATCGCCAACGCATCGGCGTAGGTGGACGCATCCGGCGCAAACGGACCGGAAGCGATTACCGCCGGGTCGTCGCCGGTGACATCGGAAATCAGCAACGCGGTCACCGGCGCGGCACAGCTGGCGGCCAAACGACCGCCCAGCGTGCGAGAAAGATGCTTACGCAGCGTATTGATTTCGGCGATGGGCGCGCCGCTATTCAATAACGCATGTATCACCGCTTGCAGATCAGGTAGAGAAACGCCTGCCACCGGCAGGCTGAGCAAACTTGAACCGCCCCCGGAAATCAGTGCCAGCACCTGGTCTTCCGGCTTGGCCGTGCGCACCCGGTCGAACAGACGTTGCGCCGCCGCCAGGCCAGCCGCATCCGGCAATGGATGCCCCGCTTCGACGACTTCGATGCGCCGGGTAGGCATGCCGTGGCCATGACGCGTGATGACCAGACCGGAAAGATCGGCATCCGGAAGATGTTGCTCGACGCAAGCGGCCATCGCCGCCGCTGCCTTGCCAGCGCCCACCACCAGCAAGTGTTCTGGCAATCGACCCGAAAACAGCGCCGTCAGATGTGGCGGCAACAGCGCATCCGCCTGCACGGCGGCGACGGCGGCATGGAAACTGCCAATCAAAAGGTCACGCGGAGATTGGATGGTGGGCACGGTGGACCTGGCCGAAAGCAGCGAAAGACGAAGAATTGTAGGGCGGAAAAGCAGCTTTATCGCGCCTTCCGCCGGAAGGTGGGTCGCTCATTCGGCGGCAGGCGCCTGGCGGCTTTTCCGCCCTACATTTTGGGCAGGCCGTCCCGCCGCATGAACAGTTGTTGCGCGTTGATGGGCCCGCTTTGCTTGGCCCATCCTACGGGGCTAAGCCACTCTGTCCCGCCGCATGAACAGCCGATACAGCAGCGGCACGACGAACAAGGTCAGTGCGGTGGAAACCGTCAGGCCCCAGACGATGGCGGAGGCGACCGGACCCCAGATCAGTGATTTGCCACCCAGGCCGATGGCCAGCGAGAGCAGGCCGCCGATGGTGGTGCTGGTGGTGATCAGAATCGGCACGACGCGGCGGCGCGCGGCATACACCGCCGCGTGCAGCACGCCCATCCCTTCACGCCGGCGCTGGTTGGCGGCGTCGATCAATACGATGGCGGAGTTGACCGCGATGCCGGTCAGCGCGATGACGCCGTACAGGCTGTACAGCGACAGCGGGTTGTCGGAAACGAAGAGGCCGAAAGCGACGCCGGTGAACGCCATCGGGACCGTTGCCAAGATCATCAGCGGTTGCCAATAGCTGCGGAACTGCGCCGCCAGGATCAGGTAGATCAAACCGAGACCGAGCAGGAACAGGCCAAGCATGGCGTCGAGGCTTTCCTGGATGTCGTCAAGTTCGCCGGAATAGTCGATGGCGATGCCGGGGAAACGCGGCGCCAGCATGTTCCAGCCCGCTTCGACTTGCTTGTTGGCGGCCAGCGTGTCGGTTTGCGTCTTGTCCAGATCGGCTGAGAGGGTGATCGCGCGGCGCAGGTCATAGCGTTTGATGACGCCCTTGGCGGTGCGCGCCTCGGCGCTGACCAGGTTGGCCAGCGTCGTGACGCCGCCGCCGGGTAACGCCACCGCATCGTCGAGTGCGGCGCGAATGTCGTCGAAACTGCGTTCCGGGCCGCGCACGCGAACCTCGATCTTTTCACCGGCGTCGCGCGCCAGCGCAACGATGTCGCCTTCGCTGTGCAAGCGCACCAGACGCGCCACCAACGCCGGGTCGAGGCCGGCGGCGCGCACTGCGTCGGCGTTCACGCGCAGCACATATTCGCGGCGGCCGGGCAGGTCGTCATCGACCACGTCGCGGTTGCCAGGAATGCCGACGATCACCTTCTTCAGCGCATCGGTGGCCGTGCGTAACTGGTCGTAATCGTTGCCGCGCAGGCGCACCTTGATCGGTTTTTCCGATGGCGGCCCGCCGGAAATGATGATGAAGCTGATCGCGCCGCCGAGTTGCAGCTTCTCTACATCGGCGCGCATGGCTTCGACGATCTGGTCGGAGGTGCGCATGTCGCCTTCTCTCGGCAGCAGGGAGACCGCAACCTGACCATAGGCATCGCCGTAGAAAGGCTCGGTTTCGGTGAATTTAAGCCCGGCGTAGCTGGCGGCGGCGCGCAGTTCGCCGGCTTGCAGGCGGGAAGTGACTGCGCGTTCCAGGATTTGCGTACGCGCCAGGGTGACGTCGATAGCGGTGCTGGGCGGCATGTCGATGCTGACATAGAAGATGCGGATGGGGTCGGCGGCGAAGAATTGCTGCTTGATCCAACCACCCGCCAGCGCATAAATGGCCAGCGCGAATGCGGCAAACAGCAACAGCAGGGTCGCCCAGGCGTGGCGCAGCGAGAACAGCAGCAGGCGCGCATATTTGACCCGCACCCCCCGCGTGAAGCGAGTGCGCCAGCCATGCAGAGGAGTTGGGCGGGCGAAGTCCGGCTTCAGCGCCAGTACATGCGCCGGCAGCATCCAGAACGCTTCGATCAGGCTGATGAACAGCGCCAGCGTCACCACCAGCGGCACCACCATCATGAATTTGCCGACGATGCCGGGCAGCAGGATCAACGGCAGGAAGGCGGCCATCGTGGTCAGCACCGAAGCCAGCACCGGCAGGCCGACGCTGGTGATGGCCTCGGTCGCGGCTTGCATCACCGCCATGCCGCGCGTCATCCGGTAGTAGATGTCTTCCAGGATCACCACGGCGTCATCCACCAGCATGCCGAGTGCGATGATGACGCCGAGCAGCACGGTCATGTTCAAAGTGAAGCCCATGCTGGAGAGCAGCCAGAAGGTGCCGGCGAGCGAAAACGGAATGCCGAGGCTGACCAGCCCGGCCATGCGGCTGCCGAGAAACAGCCAGGAAATCAGGAATACCAGCACCAGCCCGGTCAGCGCGTTGTTCTGCATGATGTTGATGGATTGCCGCGTCGGCACGGTCTGGTCGTCGAGCAGCGAGAGCTCCAGGCCGGAGCCGCGCAAAGCCTGGTTTTGCGTGGCGAGATAGGTGTTCACCCGCGCCAGCAGTTCCAGCGTGTTGACTCGGCTTTTCTTGGTGACCGCCAGCAGCACGCCAGGGCGGCCCTGACTGGACACCAGCGTGGCGGGTTTTTCACGCGCGCGGCTCAGGCTGGCTACGTCTTCCAACGGCAATTGACGCGCCGGGTTGGCCACCGAAAAGACGCTCAGGCGGGCGAGATGATCGGGCGTGACTTCCTGGCCGAACACGCGCAGCAGCCATTCATCGTCGCCGACGCGGGCGCGTCCGGCCGGTGTGTCCTGGAACCAGTGCGCTACTGAGTCGGCGACATCGGCGGCGGTGAATCCGCGCGCGGCGACGGCTTGCGGGTCGAAGCTGACGCGTAGTTCCGGATCGGAGAGGCCGGTGGCGAAGACGTTGTCGACGCCGTTCATGCGTTCCAGATCGACCTTGATTCGGTGCGCGGCGTCGCGCAGCGCCTCGTCGTTGGCCGGCCCGCGCAGCAGCAGCATGGCGCTGGGAAAACCGTTATTGGTGGTGATCTCCTGCACCAGCGGATCATTTACCTCCGCCGGCAGTTCACGGCTGGCGGTGGCTTGAACTTCGCGGCGCAGATCGGTGACGCGCTTGTCGAATACCGCCGCTGGAATATCGCGGAAGCGCACCAGCACAGTTGATACGCTCTCGCGGCTGGTACTGGAAATGAAACGGATATCGCCGATTTTGGCCACCGCCTCTTCCAGTGGCTGCGTCACCTTCTTTTCCACGTCTTCGGCGGCCGCGCCGGGCAGCACCGAGGTGACCACCAGCCAGTTGAAGTTGATTTCCGGGTCTTGTTCGCGCGGCATGTTCAGATACGCCATGACGCCCATCAGCAGCACCACGACAAAGGTGATGTTGGCCAGCGGGTGATTGCGGATCAGCGCTTGATAGAAACGCATTCAAACCCCGCCCAGGTAGGTGTGGTGTCCAGAATCAAACTCACAGCTCGCCCTGTCCGCGCACCACGATGCGGCTGTCGGCTGGCAAACCTTCGGCCTTTGCCGGGCGGCCTTCCTGCGCGTTGGGCAGCGGATGGAAGCGGGCGGTCTTGCCGGTAGCGACGAAGACCCCGAGCTTGCCTTGTCGGCGCGCCAGCAGTTCCGCCGAAATATGCATTTCCGGGCTGGGCCAGATTACCCGAGCGCTGCTGCCGGGCGCGGCGGCGGCGGCGGTGAAACGCAGTCGCGCTTCGGCGAGTCGGCTGGACTTCAGCCGCGCTGGCGACAGCCGGAGCAGGCGCAGCGGATAACGCGCTTCAGCGTTGACGAAGGTGATCTGGCGTGCCGACTGAAGACCGGCGAGGTCAGCTTCTTGCACTTCCGCTCTTACTTCGATGTGTGAAGTGTCCAGCAGGCTGACCAGCGGCATGCCGGGCGCGGCCATTTCACCTTCCTGCGCCAGCCGTTCCAGCACGATGGCCGGAAACGGTGCGCGCAGCACACACTTGGCCTGCGCCGCGCGCGCGGTCTTCACCGTCGCCGCGTTCACCGCGACATCGGCGCGGGCGGCGTCACGTTCGGCGCTGCGCATGTCCAGTCCTTCCTTGCTGATAAAGCCCTCCGCCACCAGTTTGAGCGCGCGGGCGAGCTGCAAGTCGGCCAGCTTGGCGCGTGCATCGCTGGCTTGGGTCACCGCCACGGCACGTTCCGTGGCGAGGTCGTAATCGCGACAATCGAGTTGCGCGATCAACGCCCCGCGTGCGATGCGCTGCCCCGGCTCCACCGCCAGCTTGACGATGCGCGCCGCCAGTTCGGCGGCAATCCTGCTTTCGTTCAAGCTGACCACCTGTGCTTGCGCGCTGCGCTCGGGATAAACCGCAATCTCGCGCAGCGGCTTGGCCTCCCAGGCGAAAGCGGGGAGGGTATGCGCAAGTAAAACCGGCAGCAAATATTGCATGCGAAATTTCGCCATTGACGTGCCTGTAGGAGTGAATTTATTCGCCCAGAGGCGTTTCAAAGTGCGAATGAAATCGCAGCTATAGATCTGGCGAAACGAGGCCGGTGCGCTCAACTTCATGGCTGGAAATCTAAAACTCTAGAAATCTAGCGGCCGATAACAGAAGACAAAACGACCTTGTTCGAAATTGACCATCAAAGCGCCACCGCGGTTTTCCGCATAGTCCTGCCAGCCGGGAATGGCGCACTGAAAATGGCACTCGGAAACGCCATGCGGCGATTCCAGATTGCGGTCGCGGTCGTAGAACGAGAGCAGCATCGCACCACCCTGTTTTTGCAGAATATGTTCAGCGGCGGCATTGCCGAGCTTGAGGGATTGATCGAAGCTGAGTTCGAGTTCATCGGCGTTCAGGTGCAAGGTTTTCATGGGTCGATTGCTTGGGTAAGGTTGCGGGTTGCCGGGCTGACGGAAATAACGATGCGGAAATTTCGCGCTTATTTGGGGGTGTCATCCAGATGTGTTTCCGACTCCCAATTTGCCAGCTCGCCGGCATCCATCTCCAGGCGCCGCATGGTTTCGTTCGCCCAATGCAAGTCCCATTCATGGTCATCGAGGGCGAACTGCTGGTCATAAAGATGGATGGCGAAGTTAAGAACGGCGCAGAGTCTGAGCGCTTTTTCGTTCAAACCGGCGGCAACGAGTTCGTTGTCCAGGCTGAGTTCGTGGTGATGCCGAATGGCAAAAATGAGGTCATCCGGCAGGCCCCAGTTTTTCGCCACCATTTGCCCGGCCACCGCATGGCTGAGTTGATGCCGGTGATCCATTTCCAGAATGTCCGGCCAGGTTTCGCTCTCGCTCAGCGCCTGTGCATAAGTGGGAAAGCGTTTGCACAGCAGCGCCAGTCCACAATCGTGAAACATCCCCAGCATGAAGGCGAGATCCGCGCCGATTTCGCGCAGGTGTGCTTTCTTCGCCGCCAACACACAAAGCTCGGCAATTTTTGCGCTCCGACTCCACAGCCGTTCCAGCGCTTTGGTGTGCAGCGGATCGCTCAAAGCGCCGCGCAATGCTTCGCTGCGCAACAGCGCGCCGGTGTTGGTCATGCCGAGCAGAGAAATGGCGTGTGGCAAGGAATTGATTTTTGCGCGCAGACCAAACACCGGCGAACTGACCACGCGGTATACCGCGCCGCTGAGGGCGCCATCATCACGAATCAACTCGGCAAGTTCGGCCGGTCCCGCATCTGCGTCATTCAGCAGGGTATTCAGGCGCAGCAAAGTTTCCGGCATCGGCGGTATCTTGATGCCGCTAGCCAGAATCGCCTGAATGCGATGGTCGTTTTCTTGCTCGTGTGTCATGTCGGTTTCGTCATCGAATAGTGAGTTTGCCCGAGAATTTGAGCCATGGCGCGCCAAGCCGCGAGTTTTGCCGCGAAATTCAGGCTTGCATGCGCCGGGCTGGTAGAAGGCAGACGCGTGCAAAGCAATGGCCGCCGATCGCTGTCGTCCAACGCGGGCTGCACCAGGCGGCTGAAATGTTGCGCTGCCGCCGCGCCATTGAAGAAGACATGGGTGATCGCCGGGTGCCGCTGAAAAAAATGCACAAAATCGTTGGCGACAATCGAGTCGGGTGCGATGTCAGAATCCAGACTGCCTGGACGATGGCAGGATTGCAGCACATCCCAAAGCGCGAGGTCGGCGTCGATCAAGGCTTGAATCCTCGCTGGATAAGCCATCGCAACGACATCGACGCCCAGCAACGCGCCCAGAATCGGCCAGAACTGGTTGCGCGGGTGAGCGTAATACTGCTGCGCGCGCAACGAAGCAACGCCCGGCATGCTGCCAAGAATGAGCACGCGGGCAGTCGGATTCTCGATCGGCGGAAAACTCCAGGCCAGTTGCGTCACGGGGGCGGCAGATAAAGCGGACATGTCGGGTTGAAGCGCGGCCGAAGCAAAAGCAGGGCAAACCAGGGTGGACAAGGACAAACATTGTAGAAGCTTCAGGGAAAGCTGGATTCAGATGCTTATGGAAACGACAATCCGGTCTGTTTTACAACCCGCAAGCAAATAATTTCATGACTCAATCCATTGGCATTCTCACCTCCGGCGGCGATACGCCGGGCCTCAATGCGGCCATTCGCGGAGTCGGCAAAACCTGTCTCTCGCAATATGGCATACACATCGTCGGCTTTCGCGACGGCTTTCGCGGCCTCATGGAAAACCGCACCATGGCGCTTGATGGTGCAACGCTGTCCGGCATTCTGACTTTGGGCGGCACCATCCTCGGCACCAGTCGCGACAAGCCACACAAAATGCCGATGCAGGGCAAGTTGGTGGACATGACCGAAACCATTGTCGCCAACTACCATGCCAACCAGCTCGATTGCCTGGTCTGCCTGGGCGGCGGCGGCACCATGAAAAATGCGCTGCGTTTGCAACAGGCCGGGCTGAACATCATTACCTTGCCAAAGACCATTGATAACGATGTGGCGCTCACCGACACCACTTTCGGATTCGATACCGCGCTCGGCATTGCCACCGATGCCATCGACCGTCTGCACAGCACCGCGCACAGCCATCACCGCATCATCGTGGTCGAGATCATGGGGCATCGCGCCGGCTGGCTGGCTTTGGGCGCGGGCATCGCCGGCGGCGCGGATGTGATCCTGATTCCGGAGATTCCTTACGACGTGGAAGCGGTCGCCGAAGCGATCAAATCCCGCAAGCGCAAAGGCAAGCCATTCAGTATCGTCGCCGTGGCGGAGGGCGCGTTATCGAAGCAGGAATTCGAGTTACAGCAGGAAACAGCGGCAAAGAAAAAAGACAAAAAGCTGAAAGAAGTCGTCTCCGTGCCGGAACTGGTCTATGCCGAACGCACGCTGAGCCTGGCTCGGCAACTTGAATTACTGACCGGCTTGGAAGCCCGCCCGACCATCCTCGGCCATCTGCAACGCGGTGGCACGCCCTCCGCCGCAGACCGCCTGCTGGCTACCCGGCTCGGCGCGGCGGCGGCCGATCTGATCGCCAACAAGGAATATGGAGTCATGGTTGCCGCGCACGGCGAAACCAGCCTGGCCGTGCCGTTGCAAGACGTCGCCGGACAGGTCAAGACTGTTCCGCCTGATCATGCCTGGGTCGCCAGCGCGCGCGGAGTCGGGGTGAGCTTCGGCGATTGAGCGAGCGAGTCGATGCGTTGCCGTTGCAGACGACACGCATGACCCAACGCTGTTTATTCGGGGGCGGTTCGGCTTGGGAATCGATACGGAAATGCCGTAGATGTCCGCTCGCACTCCGCCGCCTATCTCTATAGTGGATGCATCGCAACCATTGGATTGCTCATCATGATCTGGGAAGCCTGGCTTACGCTTGCTGTTGTCGCGCTGTGCATTGGCCTGTTGGCCAGTAATCGCTACCCGCCGGATACGGTGATGCTCGGCGGCTTGACATTGTTGTTGCTGAGCGGAGTGTTGACCCCGGCGGAGGCGCTGGCGGGGTTGTCGAACGAAGGCATGGTGACGGTGGCGGTGTTGTATGTCGTGGTTTCCGGTTTGCAGGAAACCGGTGGTACGGCCTGGGTTTCGCAAGCGCTGCTGGGCCGGCCGCGTTCCGTGGCGCATGCCCAAATGCGTTTGATGGCGCCGGTTGCCGCTTTGAGCGCTTTTCTCAACAACACGCCGGTTGTGGCGATGTTCATTCCGGCGGTGCAGGACTGGTCCAAGCGGCATGGCATCGCCGCGTCCAAGCTGATGCTGCCATTGAGTTATGCGGCCATCGCCGGCGGAACCTGCACCTTGATCGGCACCAGTACCAATCTGGTGGTGAATGGCATGCTGACCAAGCAGGGCGATCAGCCTGGCTTGAGCATGTTCGAAATTGCCTGGGTAGGGCTGCCAACCTTGTTGATGACCATCCTGTTCACGATGGTGTTGGGGCGGCGATTGTTGCCGGATCGGCGTTCAATCCTCAGCCAGCTTGAGGATGCGCGTAAGTACACGGTAGAAATGCTGGTCGAGCCGCATAGCCCGCTGGAGGGCAAAACAATCGAGGCGGCCGGCTTGCGCCAGTTGCCTGGCATGTATCTGGTGGAACTGGATCGAGATGGCCAGATGATGCCAGCGGTTTCGCCGCAGCAAATCCTGCGCGGCGGCGACCGGCTATTGTTTGCCGGGGTGGTCGATTCGGTGCTCGATCTACAGAAGATACGTGGCCTCACGCCAGCCACCGACCAGGTGTTCAAGTTGCAATCACCGCGCCATCAGCGTTGTCTGGTCGAGGCGGTGGTGTCGGAAAGTTTTCCGCTGCTGGGTAAAAGCATTCGCGAGGGACGTTTTCGCACCCTCTATCAGGCCGCAATCATCGCGGTGGCACGCAATGGCGAGCGTATCCAGCGCAAGATAGGCGACATCGTGCCGCGACCGGGCGATACCTTGCTGATGGAGACGCACCCGAGTTTTCTCGAACGCTATCGCAATACGCGCGATTTTCTGCTGGTCAGCCAACTCGACAATTCAACGCCGCCGCGCCATGAACGCGCCGGTACTGCGGTGGCGATCATGGTGGGCATGGTGGTGCTGGCGGCATCGGGATGGCTGAGCATGTTGCAGGCGGCGATGCTGGCGGCGGGTTTGATGCTGCTGGGCAGTTGCACTTCCGCTGGTGCGGCCCGCCGCGCGGTGGACTGGCAGGTGCTGCTGGTGATTGCCGCTGCATTCGGCATTGGTCTGGCGCTGGAAAAATCCGGTGCTGCCGGCATCATCGCCGGTGGCTTGGTCGGGCTTGCTGGCGACAACCCATGGGCGGCGCTGGCGCTGTTCTTTTTGGCAACTTCGCTGTTCACCAATCTGATCACCAACAACGCCGCTGCGGTGCTGATGTTTCCCATTGCGCTGGCCGCCGCCGCACGATTGGATGTGAGTGTGATGCCGTTCGCCATCGTCATCATGAAAGCCGCCTCGGCCAGCTTCGCCACCCCGATCGGTTATCAGACCAACTTGATGGTGATGGGGCCGGGAGGGTATGCATTCAGCGACTATTTGCGCATGGGCGTGCCGCTCACTTTTCTGACCGGCGTATTGACCGTGCTGATTGCGCCGCTGGTGTGGCCGTTCTGAGTTCCGCCGGCTTCCGGGCAAGATGAGATCGAACAGATGCAGCGTTCCTGACCCAGGCCAGTATTTTCCGACATCGAATATTCCTTGAAACAGCAGTTGACCCGACTGTAGGGGCGAATTTATACGCATAATCAACTGGATACCGGCCAGAACAATGCCGGAATGACGGCCCATTAATTCGCGCCATTGTAGGGTGTGCCGCCCGGACCCGGCAAACTGCCCAGCCACGTAGGGCGGATGAGCCGGCGTCTTTTTGCCGGCGTTATCCGCCGTATGCCGCACCTCTTCCGCCAACGCACGGCACATCCGGCGGAAGGCGCAATAAAGCCGCTTTTCCGCCCTACGCGGGCTGAAGCCGCTCCTACATGGGCGTTTCACGTTAAACCGGCGGCTTCGCCAATTCCATCAGCAACTTGGCGACTTAAAAACCGGACAGCACGCGATGGTCATAGCTGGCGCCCAGCACCGCGCGGCCGCTGCCTTTGGGGGCGGCGTGGGCGATCATCAGTGAGCAGTAAGGCGGCAGAATCGGGATATGGCGGCTGACGTTCCACCGCACCATGCTGGAGAAAGCGATGGTTGCACCGGTGATTTCATCGCGCGAAAGCTTGCGTTGAATTGCATGGCGTTGCACCTCGCCCAGCGCCTCAATAAACGGCTTGGACTCCAGCGATGCGGCATCGCCCACCACGGTCAGATAAACCTTGATTCCTCTGTTGACGGATAAAATCGTTACTCATCAGAGGTTTGCATGTGACCTGTAGGTGCGAATTTATTCGCACAGAACACATTGATTGTGCGAATAAATTCGCACCTACATGCATTGCAACAGCGCTTTCGCCTTGGCCGTAGGACGCGCATTGCCGCTACCGGCCGTTGTAGCCACAACCTCGATTTCCGGCACCGGTTCATCGGCCCACGCGTTCACTGACGCCTGAGCACCTGCACAGCTACCGCTAGAGCGTGGTCGCTGCTTCCGGGTACAGCTCGGGCAGCAGGAACTGCAGGGCATCGAGCGGTAATGCGAACTGGACTGGGGCCGTATGCCCCGCGCTGGTCACCAATCCGGTTGCCAATAGCCGGGACAGCACTTTCTGGGCTGTGCGCGGCGCCAGCCCAGTCATCTGCTGAAACTCACCCCGGGGCGTTGGCCCTGCCAGGAACAGGTGGTACAGGGGCACAATGGCCTCTTTCCGGATTTCCTTGTCCATCGCAGCGCGGTAGGTCACCAGCGCGGTAATGCG